>Ga0172373_10001274_pt1 | contig 40989 bp, 47 predicted proteins | sample Lak10m_2_FD_114546 | JGI IMG/M metagenome (GOLD analysis project Ga0172373, IMG submission 114546) | Freshwater microbial communities from Kabuno Bay, South-Kivu, Congo - kab_092012_10m | ecosystem: Environmental > Aquatic > Freshwater > Lake | place: Democratic Republic of the Congo... | reverse complement strand
CAAACTGTAAATCCAAAAAATATGAGACACACCATCGAGGAGGTAATGCGTTGATTGACCCGGTTCGTCTTGGGGTCAGGACCATTGATGGTGGGTTCAGAGAAGTCTTGTCTAAGATTGCAGGTAATAATTACAAGAGCAACTTGGCGGACAAACTATCAAGACGATGAAACTTATCTTCAACACTTATCTCCTGGAGGGTAATAGCTGAGAAGTTATTGCCCTTACTTACTTTAAGAGGGCATTCATGGCAAAACAAAAAAATAATACACAATTGCATTCTATTCAACCTCATCTTACTATTCACAACAAGTTAAAGGTAAGACTGGATGATATGAATGTCATTGAGCCATTGACAGATAACCAAAGGAGAGTATTTGAGCTTTATCAAAACTCCAATATCATGTTGTTACATGGAGTAGCAGGAACAGGTAAAACTTTCATCGCTTTATATCACGCACTAGAGGAGGTACTTGATAAATCCAATCCTTTTGAAAAAGTAGTTATAGTTAGATCAGCAGTATCCAGTAGAGATATTGGACATTTGCCTGGAGACGAAAAGGAAAAGACAGAAGTCTACACGGAACCTTATGTAGGTATTTGTCAAGATTTATTTAATAGATATGATGCATATCAGAGATTAGTAGAGCAAGGAGCAATACAATTTTTGGTTACTTCATTCGTAAGAGGTATTACTTTAGATAATAGTATTATTCTTGTTGATGAATGTCAAAATATGACAGACATGGAACTTAATTCAATTATAACCAGAGTGGGAGATAGATCTAAAATTATATTCTGCGGTGATTTTAGACAAACAGACCTTTATAGAAAAACTGATATGTCGGGTCTTAAAAAATTTATGGTTATAGCAGACATGATGCCCTCATTTAAAACTATAGAATTTGGAGTAGAAGATATAGTTAGATCATCTTTAGTAAAAGAATACATCTTAGCTAGGTTAGAATACGAATCCAGATACGGGGGAAATTAGGTATAAATAAAAGAGTCGGTTTCCGACTCTTTTTTATCTATAAATATTAAGATGAATTTAATCTTTACTTCCCCAACTATTTCCAAAGTAAAATTACGAGGAGTAATTTTGCGAGGACAAAGCACAGGTATACCAACAGTATTTTCCTCTAATTATGTATTTTCGCAAGGTGAAAATATAACTCAAGGACAAATACAAATATTACCAAATGTTCAAGTCGAGGTACCTCCCGGTGCCGTCTGGAATTTACAGCCCTAAATGTCAACAATTTTAAATGCAAATTCCATTCTAGGTTTAGTAATTGTTCCTGATTCTTCAGGTGAACTGCAACTTAGAACTGCTAATGTAACTGCTCTTACTGTAGCTAATGCTAGAGTAGGTATAGGTGGCAGTGTAGATTCGAATGCTAATCTTAAGATAACAGGTAATGTAATAGTTACAGAAACAGCTAACGTGTTTTCCTTGGCTGTTTCGGGATATGGTAATGTTATAAGTAGCACTGGTGTTTGGCTTGGTCAGGGTGCTATCGGTGCACAGGGCGCACAGGGTGCTCAGGGGGTCCAAGGGTCACAGGGTGTACAAGGTGCAGTAGGTGCTCAAGGGTCACAGGGTGTACAAGGCTCAACGGGTGATCAAGGTGTACAAGGGTCACAGGGTGCCCAAGGTGTCCAGGGCGCAACAGGTGTAGGTGTCCAAGGTGCTCAGGGTGCCCAAGGTGTGGCAGGTCCAGCTGGCAGTGGCGGTGGATCGGCAAATGTAGCAATCTACGACGAAAATGTTTTAATTACCAGTAATGTAACCGGTATAAATTTTACGGGTTCTGGTGTTACTGCTACATTATCGGGTTCTAATGTCATTGTTACCATTTCTGCTACAGGCGGCGATGGCTCAACAGCAAATGCAGATAATGTTATTCACACCATAGACACATTTAACGGTGATGGTACCACAACATCATTTACTCTTACATCTAATGCATCACAAACAGATTCGTTGGTTATTTTAGATGGTTTGGTACAATTTTATTCGACAGATTATAACATTAGTAATAGCACTTCCTTGGTATTTACGTCAGCTCCAGAAGTCGGTGAGACAATTAAAGTATTGCATCTACAAGGTGCAGGTGCGAGTAATGTGCCTGAAGACTGGGGCCTAGTTGATACATCAGCAACTACTACAGAAGATTACGGAAGCATAGTATGACAAAACAAGTACAAATAAGAAGAGGATCAACCTCACAACACAATACTTTCACCGGGGCGTCTGGCGAAATAACAGTTGATACCGATTTAAGTACAGTTAGAGTACACGACAATGCTTTAGCTGGTGGCCATAGATTGGCAAAATACGCAGAATTAACCACAGCCAATGTCACTGAGGTTACTAATCTTTATTTTACCAACTCCAGATCGAGATTGGCATTAACATCCGGTAACACAATCGGTTATAATAATACCACAGGCAACATTACTCTAACTCCGTCAGGTGTCACTGCTGCTGTATATGGAAATGCTACCTTAATACCAATTATAACTGTGGATACCTTCGGTAGAGTCACTTCGGTCAGTAACGTTGCCTTAACCGCTACCGGTACTATATCGTCAGTTGCGGGTGTCAGCACCGGGGCGGTATCAAATACTCAGTTATCTGCGGGTGTATCTTCGGCAGGGTTAACTGATATAGGTAATGTCACCTTATCCAACACAAGCATTATCATGACTGGCGCTGCAGTATCTAGAGTCGTCAATCTGGGTAACACCATCGCATTGTGCAACATCAATGTTCAAGCAGGATCATATTTTACAGCAAATTCAAATGTAAATACCACTTGGCAATTCACTAATGCTTCGAGTGCTGCTAATGTTGCACAGGCATTTACTCTTGAGTTGTACAACGGCGGTTCATTTACTCAAACCTGGCCAAATGCGGTCAGATGGCCTGGGAATGTGGCACCGGCATTATCTCCTAATTTATATGATATGTTGGTTTTTGTGACAGATAGTAATGGTACTTCTTGGCGTGGTTCAGTTCAAACGGGGTATACTGCATAATGGATTTGATAGCAAAAAGTTTAATAGGTAGTTATGCGAAGGGACCAATAGATCCCTATTTCGAATACACTACTTTGTTGTTGAGCGGAAACGGATTAAACGGTGCACAAAATGGTAGAACTGGACCAGCTGCAGCATACAGAGACGGTACATTTTTAGATGCCTCTACCAACAACTTCACCATCACCCGCAACGGCAACACGACACAGGGAACCTTTAGCCCGTTCAGTCAGACAGGGTGGGGGAATTACTTTGATGGGAGTTCATCGTTAAGTATCGCAAACAATGCCGCTTTCCAAATGTCAACAGGCGACTTCTGCCTTGAGGGATGGTTTTACTGCACAGGAACCTCGGTAATGTGTCCTTTTGGGACAAATTATTTAGGCTCAAGCAACTACATAATTGTTACTTTAAATCGCTCTGGCGCTGGACAAATTGATGCTGCTATTCAAGATAGCTCATCAATTTCCACGAGCACTAACTCCTTTTCAAACAATACTTGGAACCATCTTGTTTATTGTAGGACTAGCGGTACGGTATCACTTTTTCTGAATGGGGATAGGGTGGCTACGGGAACGGACTCCAGCGCTACAAACCCAACAGGCGCATTTCAGATTGGTACGAATACAGCGTTAGCAAGACCTTTCTCTGGCTATTTATCCAATGTCAGACTTATTAAGGGATCACAACCATACAACGCAACATCAACAACCATTACCGTCCCCACCGAACCACTAACAGCAATCTCAGGCACTTCCCTCCTCACCTGCCAATCCAACCGCTTCAAAGATAACAGCACTAATAATTTCACGATCACAACAAGCGGCTCACCAACCGTAGTCGCCTTCTCCCCATTCAACCCCTCTGCATCGTGGTCTGCTGCGACCTATGGTGGGTCAGGGTATTTTGATGGTAGTGGGGATTATTTGACTGCGCCTAACAATACGGCTTTTGATTTAGGGTCTAGCGACTTTACTATTTCGCTTTGGTATTACCCGTTAGTAAGCGGCAACACAGAAAGATTGGTTCAATGGCAAAACGGCGCTGCCTCAAACAGTAATTATGGATATTTTTTGTTCAAAACTACTGCCAATCAAATTACGTTTGGAACACAAAGCGGAGGCAGCACTCAATCTGGCACATCCTCTAGTTCTGTTCAAATAAACGCTTGGAATTATATTGTTGTAACAAGAACAGGAACTTCAGCAACCATTTATGTTAATGGTGTTGGTACTTCAATAAGTGTTTATTCTACTATTGCAAGCCCAAGCGGCGCTCTTTTATATATTTCATCAGACGCAGGAACTGGTCAGTATGCCCAAGGATATTTATCTGGGCTAAGGATTCTAAAAGGAACAGCCGATACACCTTCTTCTTCCAATCCAACATCCCCACCAACCGCCATCACCAACACCAGCCTCCTCCTTAACTTCACCAACGCCGGTATCTATGACGCTACGTCTAAGAATGACTTGGAGACTGTTGGCAATGCTCAGATCAGTACGGCTATTTCTGCTAAGTGGGGAAGCGGGACTATGGCTTTTGATGGGACGGGGGATTATTTATTAACACCTAGTTCAGTCAATCTTAATTATGGTTCTGGTAGTTTTACGTTTGAAGGGTGGCTGTATGTATCAAGTTACCCATCATGGGGTTCTATAGGTACGATCATAGCTAACCGAGCAAACGCATCTTCTTATACGGGAAATATTTTTCTAGCAGTAACAAATCAATCTAGTTCAAATAAAATAAAAATATGGGCATCTTCTAGTGGTTCTGGTCATGACGTTTTTAACGAAGTTGATGTTGCTACGGGTTTATCAACTAACACTTGGTTTCATCTTGCAGTAGTAAGAAGCGGAAATACTTGGTATGGGTTTGTTAATGGATCACAAACCTGGACTACAACCTCATCATCTACGTTAAATTCAAACACAGTGGCAACAACCATTGGCGCAGACACAAATGGCAATGGATTTACGGGTTATATGCAAGACCTACGCATCACCAAAGGCTACGCTCGCTACACATCCAGCTTCACTGCTCCAACAGCAGCGTTTCCCACGTTATAGGACTAGACCATGCAATACTGGACAAAAAACGGGTCTATCCCAAGCACTGAAACAGACAAAAATGAAAAATACTTTAGGAGTATTTGATGTACGCAAAAGTAGACAACAACATTGTTACAGAGGTTTTTAATTTAAAGGAAAAATATAACAACGTATCTTTCCCAAACTATGGTCCCAGTCAAGAATGGTTGGAAGAAAACAATTTGTATTCTGTAACAGTCTTTAAACAGCATGATAGAAATACAGAGAAATTGGTATCGTGTGAACCATATTTCGAAAACAATCAAGTATTTCTGGTAACAGTTCAACAATTAACCGAAGAAGAAATCAACAGTAAAAACGAATCTCAATGGGCAAATATCAGATCTACTAGAAACAATTTGCTTAAAGATTCCGACTGGACAGCATTGGTAGATGTTGATTTATCTGCTGAAAAGAAATCTGAATGGGCTATCTATAGACAAGCATTAAGAGACATAACAGCACAACAAAATCCATTTGATATTACGTGGCCCACCGTTCCAAATAAATAAGTAAATGAGAAGAATAAAAGTCAGTAGAGTAGTAGCCAATGTTACCAGCAACAATTATCTTGCTGTTTCCGAAAATACTATCTTTGGAGTCGCTCTTAATTCCAGTAATGTTACCGAGGGATCTAATCTTTACTTTACCAACGCCAGAGCCTATGCCAATACATTAGTTGCAATCAAGACTGGTAATGGTATCGCTTATAGTAATATAACAGGAAATATTACATTATCAGCTACAGGAGTTTTGGCAGAAAATTATGGTAATACTACCCATCATGTAGGATTGGTGATAGATAGTACAGGTAGAATTACTTCTGCTAATTCTATTCCTTTAGCTGCAGGTCCTCAAGGAAACCAAGGTGACCAAGGCGCACAGGGTGTCCAGGGCGCAGTTGGTGCACAGGGCAATCAAGGTGTCCAAGGTGCAGTTGGTGCACAGGGCGCAGTTGGTGCACAGGGCAATCAAGGTGTCCAAGGCGCAGTTGGTGCACAGGGTAATCAAGGTGTCCAAGGTGCAGTTGGTGCACAGGGCGCAGTTGGTGCACAGGGCGCAGTTGGTGCACAGGGCGCAGTTGGTGCACAGGGCGCAGTTGGTGCACAGGGCGCATCAGGTCCTCAAGGAAACCAAGGTGTCCAAGGCGCAGTTGGTGCACAGGGCGCAGTTGGTGCACAGGGTAATCAAGGTGTCCAAGGCGCAGTTGGTGCACAGGGCGCAACAGGACCACAGGGTAATCAAGGTGTCCAGGGTGCAACAGGTCCACAGGGTAATCAAGGTGTACAAGGTGCAACAGGTGCTCAAGGGGCACAGGGCGTCCAAGGCGCAACAGGTGTAGGTGTCCAAGGCGCTCAGGGTGTACAAGGTGCTTCTGGTTCGGGTGGTGGCGGAGCCTATTCAACTAAAACTAGTAATTACACGGCAGTAGCTTTCGATAATATCATCACTAATTCTTCTGGTGGTAGTTTCACTATAACATTACCAGCAACACCAAGTTCTGGTGATTCTATTACCATAGCAGATCAAGGTTATTGGGGAGACTATCCTGTAACTGTTGATAGAAATGGCAATACAATAGAGGGTCAAAGTGACAATTTATCTTTAGATTTTAGCGGTGTCAGTGTAACGTTAATCTACAGTGGTAGTACATGGCAGGTTGTTACTTCTTTGGGTAAACAAGGTGCCCAAGGTGCTACAGGTTCTACATTTACAACAGGAAAGGCAATAGCAATGTCTATTGTGTTCGGGGGATAATATGGCAAGTCCTAATATAGTTGGGGTGGTTAATATCACAGGAAATACAATAGTATCTAATGTAACTACTATATTTTCTAACGTAATTACTAATACTTCTACAAGTAATTCTATTATAAAAATTAATAACTTGATTGTATCCAATTACTCCAATGCCTCCATTACTTCCACAGTTCAATTAAATAGAAGTGCTGCTAATTATTATTTTGCCGGAGCTATAACAATACCAGCAAATTCTACACTTGTAGTTATAGGTAAAGATACAGGTGTTTATCTTTTAGAAGGCGATGTTATTCAAGCTAATGTATCTGCTAATGTATCAGCTTCTTTAATTGCGTCATTTGAAACCATAAGTTAATGAGACATAGATCTAATAAAGGAATTATAGGGCCCCAACAGCTGGTAACTTCCAGTAGTGCTGGAGGGATACATTCTATTTTAGATCATTTTTTAAACAAAGGTGCCGGAACTTGGCCTATTTACGGTGGCTACACCATCGTCCAAACCTTTACCGCTACGTCTACTTGGACTTGCCCTGCTGGTGTTACAGAGGTTGATTATTTGGTTGTGGCTGGTGGGGGTGGGGGTGGCTCTCGCCATGGAGGTGGCGGGGGAGCGGGGGGGATGAGATACGGTACTGGATTGGCGGTTAGCGCTGGGACTGACTACACAATCACCGTAGGTGGCGGCGGCGCAGGAAATACAAACACAGGTAGCGCCGGTGGTGGGGTAACAGGCGGCGATTCAATCTTCCTCTCTGTTACATCAAAAGGTGGCGGTGGTGGGGGTGGTGTTTCAGGATCTAGCCCCGGTCTCCCTGGTGGTTCTGGTGGTGGCGCTGGGTACAGTGGCCCTGGTGGATCTGCAATTGCAATAACTCCTGTTCCAGGGGAAATTTCAACTACACAAGGTAATAATGGGGCAACTCTTGGCGCTGACACATTAGATGCGTCTGGTGGCGGCGGCGCTGGTAGTGCAGGATCGGCTAGACCGTCCTCTGGAATTGGTGGCAGTGGTGGAAACGGTTTAATAGGCCCATCATTCGCTTCATCTTATGGTGGAGCCGGTCCTGGTGGGTCACCTTCTACTGGGTATTACGCTGGCGGTGGAGGGGGCGGCGTATTTAACGTACCCAACAATGGCGGTCCTGGTGGCATAGGTGGCGGTGGAAAAGGTGCTGCTAATGTTACTGCTGGGTCAGCAGGTACAAACACATCCGGTGGCGGCGGGGGCGGTGGCAGTGGTGCTGCTGGTGGTTATAACGGCGGCTCCGGCATTGTTATCCTCAAGTACACCGTAGCAAGTCAAACCGTATTTACGTTCAAAGGCACTACCACTTGGAAATGCCCCGCAGGTGTAACCAGCGTGGATTATCTTGTGGTTGGTGGGGGCGGCGGCAGTGGAAGCCCCGTCGATGGAACAAACCAAAATCCAACAGGAGGCGGTGGTGCAGGTGGCTTCCGCACCGGAACCGCATTGAGCGTTACTGGTGGAACAGAGTACGCTATCACTGTTGGAGCGGGGGGTACTGCTGGAACAACAGGAAATTCCGGTAATGCGGGTTCTAATTCGGTGTTTAGCATCATTACATCTACGGGCGGTGGCGGGGGTGAAGGTGGCGTTTCAGGCGCTGGTAATGGCGGTTCTGGTGGCGGTGGTAGCGGATCAGTAAACTCTGGAGGCACTAGACCGGGAGGGAGCGGTAACACTCCATCAGTAAGCCCCTCGCAGGGGAGTAATGGCGGCACCGGTATCGGCGCTGGAAACCCAGGAACTGCAACAGATAGAGGGGGTGGTGGTGGCGGTGGCGCTTCTGCTGTTGGTGCTAATGGAGCTTTAGGCATCGGAGGAAATGGCGGAGCTGGTACTTCGTCTAGCATTTCTGGTTCTCCCGTTACTTATGCTGGCGGAGGTGGCGGGGCAGGTGGAACTGCAGGTACCGGTGGCGCTGGAGGTGGTGCAACAGCAGGTGCGTCTTCAACTCCTTCAGCAGGAACTGTTAACACAGGCGGTGGTGGTGGTGGCTGTCGTGCCACGCCGGGAACAGGCTCTGCAGGCGGTTCCGGTATCGTCATCATAAAAATAAATCAATAAGAGGGTCTATGACAACTAAGGTTTTCATTAGTTATGTAATTACACATTCAAGAAATTAAATAATAAATAACAGATGCCTATATCGTTAAAATCAATAGCACAAGCAAATCTTGAGAACGTAACCATCTCTGATACTGCACCTACTCCATTCCCTCAAGGTATTTTTTGGTTAGATAGCTCCTATTTAGATTTATACGTAGCATATAGTAATGTTTGGGTTATGGTTGGTACCAGCGGACAAGCACCCGAACAACTTAATCCATTTTTGTTGTCTGGTATGTAAGGAACAATTATGACAACGGTCTATAAAGTTTTAGCTCAGTCTATTCCAACACAGAATACGTTAACTACTGTGTACAGCGTACCAAATGGAAATACCGCAGTTATTTCTACATTATCTGTTTGCAATCAATCTAATGTTAATAATGCTTCGTACAGAATAGCTATTCAAAAGAATAATGCAGCAATTTCGTCTAACGCATATATTGTTTTCGATGCATCAGTAGCAACTTTAGATACAGCATTTTTGACATTGGGTATTACAATGGGTAGTAATGATGTCCTGAGTGCAAATATTACATCAGGAAATTCTAACGTATCTATTAATGTATTTGGGTCGGAGATTTTTTAATGGCTCTGGCATTTGCCTCTTCTATTAATAAAAGAAGAACTATTTCACAGGTATTCAAAAGATTTATTTCTGGTTATTCTATAGTCCAAACCTTTACTGCTACGTCTACTTGGACATGCCCTACTGGTGTTACTAGTGTTGAGTATTTGGTTGTGGCTGGTGGTGGTAGCGGAGGAAGAAACAATAACGGTGCTGGTGGGGGGGCTGGCGGGTATAGAACTGGAACTGGATTAAGTGTGGCCGCAGGAAATGATTACACCATTACCGTTGGTGGCGGTGGTGCAGCTTTAACTGGTGCTGGGGCCGGTAATAATGGAAGTGATTCTTATATCCAATCAACAGCCTCTCCTCATATAACTGCAAATCCTTCTGCTCCAGGAAATCCATACGCAAATGCTTTTGTAGCATTTGGCGGCGGTGGTGGGGGTGGTACAGGTAGCTTAGGTGGCAAGAATGGTGGTTGTGGTGGTGGTGGGGCTGGTAGCGGATCACCTGCTCCTGGTGGAACAGGAAATACGCCATCAACTTCACCAAGTCAAGGTAATAATGGTGGTGCTGGACTAGATGGCACTGGTGCTGGTGGTGGTGGTGGGGCTGGTGGGAATGGTACTGCTGGTGGTAATCCAGGTGGTGGTGGCGGTGTCGGTATACAAGGCCCATCTTTTGCGTCATCGTATGGTGGCTCTGGGCCTGGAGGATCTCCTTCAACAGGTTATTTTTCTGGTGGCGGCGCAGGTAATGGCCCTGCTGGTAACACAGCAGGTTATGGTGGCGGTGGAGCCACAAGCACTAATGGAACCACTAATAGCGGTGGAGGCGGGGGCGGGTGGAATGGGTCTGGTAATTCAGGAGCAGGCGGCTCCGGCATTGTTATTCTCAAGTACACCGTAGCAACTCAAACCGTATTTACGTTCAAAGGCACTACCACTTGGACTTGCCCCGCAGGTGTAACCAGCGTTGACTATCTTGTAGTGGCTGGTGGCGGTGGTGGTGGAACTGGAGGCGGTCGTGGAGGTGGTGGCGGTGCTGGTGGTTATAGAACTGGCACAGCATTATCTGTAACAGCCGGCACTGATTACACCGTAACTGTTGGTGGTGGTGGTAATGGTGGAAATGTCGGCAGTAATTCGGTATTTAGCACCATTACATCCGCTGGTGGAGGTAACGGCGGAGGCGGCCCTTCATCACAAACCGGTGCAAACGGAGGTTCTGGAGGCGGTGGAGGTGCATTGGGTTCGCAACCAGCTAGCACTGGCGGGTCTGGAAACACTCCTTCCACGAGTCCTTCGCAAGGATCAAACGGTGGCGGCGGTACTGGATCGCCATCTTTTTATACTGGTGGCGGAGGCGGTGCTGGTGGTGTTGGTGGAACTGGCGCAGCTCCATCATCTGGAAACGGCGGTAACGGCACTGCTTCAAGTATTAGCGGTTCGTCTGTAACTTATGCCGGTGGTGGCGGTGGTTCTATGGATCCATCAGGTGCAGGCACAGGTGGTACAGGTGGTGGCGGTAATGGTGGTAATGGATCAAGTAATACAGGATTAACGGCAGGCACAACTAACACAGGCGGTGGGGGTGGAGGTTCAATTGCTCCTGGAACGGGAGCAAATGGCGGCTCCGGTATCGTAATCATAAAAATAAATCAATAAATTTACTATGGAGATACAATGAAAAAGAAAACAAAACAATCTAAAGAACAATCTGAATTAAAAATTTATCGGCTAATGGGAATAGATACAGCAATGCATCTATTAAGACCAGGAGCCAAATGGGAAATATCAAACAACGTCTTTACTCGGTGGGAAGATTCGAGACCTTGTCCAACGATAGAAGAAGTTTATGCAACAATAGAAAAGATAAAACAGTTTGAAGAAAGTATTGATACAATTTATCTACCAGAACAGCTCAAACAAATGGGCATTGAGCAAAAACAATTAGAAGAGGCATTAAAGTGAGTGATGAAATTATTACACCTATTAGCAGTAATGTTTTTAAGTTTCCGGGTAAAGCAGTAATTCATAATTTATTTCCAACTCCAGTGGGTTGCTATACTGTAGAACACAAGTTGACCAAAAAAGAATTAAATTTTCTTTTGAATCAACCTCAAAGAAACAATATGGGTAACACCACAAGTGTTGATAATAAAATTCTAAATAATAAAGAGCTAAGCACGTTTAAAAAAGCATTAGAACTAAAACTTAGTATGTATTTTAATGAGGTATACAATCCAAAATATGAAGTTAATTTGAGAATTACTCAATCCTGGGTTAACTATACAAAACAAGGACAGTATCATCACAAGCACAGACATCCAAATTCATTTGTATCTGGTGTATACTACATAGAAACATCTGACACAGATAAAATTTATTTTTATAATAAAGAACCAGCAAACAATATTAAAATGCCCCCTGTAATGTGGAACACTTGGAACAGTGAATCATGGTGGTTCGAGGCAACAAAGGGTGATTTGTTTTTATTTCCATCTACCTTAGAGCACATGGTGGAAACAGTTAATGCAGAAAACACAAGAATTTCTTTATCCTTTAATACTTTTCCAGTAGGAATAGTAGGTGAAGAAAAAGATTTAACTTTATTAGAACTTACTTAATAAATACTTTTATTTGAGGCAAAATATGGCACATTTCGCTAAAATAGACGAGAATAGCGTAGTTACTTCTGTTGTCGTAGTAGAAAATAAAGATACATCAGATGCAGCAGGTGTTGAAAAGGAACACATTGGTGCAGCTCATCTTGAGAAAATTCTCGGTGGTACTTGGAAACAAACAAGTTACAATGCCAATTTTAGAAAAAATTATGCTGGTATTGGGTACACATTCGATGCTCAACGTAATGCTTTTATTCCACCCAAACCATTTAATAGTTGGGTATTAGTAGAAGAAACATGCCAGTGGAAAGCACCTGTAGATATGCCTGGTGATGCTGGAACAGGCGATCCTCCAAAGATGTATTCTTGGGACGAGAATGTTGTTAATTGGGTATTGGTAACTAACTAAAATGGCCATTTCCTTTCCATCAAGTCCAATTACAGGACAGACATTTACTGCAGGTGGAAAACTTTGGATTTATAATGGTGTTGGTTGGCTTGGGGCAAACACGCTATCAACAGTTACAGTAGACACCACTACAATTAAGAAATTAGATTACGGTTTAAATATTTTATTGGATTAAAAAAATGGCCAATCCTAATTTAGCAAACGTATCTGCCGGATATGGTAAAATGGCATTTCAAAATGTCGCCAATACTTTTGCAAACATTGTAGTTAATACATCTACAAGTAATACTATAGTGAAAGTAAATAGTTTATTCTTATCAAATTATGATGGAACCAATGTAGCTAATGTTACAGTAAATATTTCTAATGCTGGTATTAGTTATAGTGTTTTGACCAATGTTTCTATTCCTTTACAGAGTTCTTTAATTGCTATAGACAAAGAAAGTTCTATCTATATGGAGGAAGGGCAATTTATGCAATTAAAAGCACATGCCAATAATCATGTCCAAGCTGTTTTAAGTTACGATATTATAAGTTAATGAGATCTAACGGTGGAATAGTAGGGGCAGTAAACAATCCTGCCTTATCCTTTTCCAGTGGTTTATGGACACTGGGTGACAAGTTTATAGCTACAAAACTTGGTACTTGGCCTCTTTACGGTGGCTTCAGCATCGTCCAAACCTTTACAGCAACAAGCACTTGGACATGCCCTACTGGTGTTACAGAGGTTGAGTATTTGGTTGTGGCTGGTGGAGGTGGTGGTGGTTGCAGACGTGGAGCCGGAGGCGGTGCAGGAGGATTCAGAACGGGTACTGGTTTAACTGTTACACCAAACCAAGATTACACTATTACAGTCGGTGCAGCGGGAACAGCAGGTTTAAATTCTGGTAGTACAGTAGCAGGAAATGGTGGTAATAGTTATATTTCTGGGCCTGGGATTACTAACAATCCTTCATCTGGAAACCCGTACACCAATGCACTAGTGGCTTATGGTGGAGGTGGTGGAGGTGGTGACGGCCCCAGTATTAGTAACGGCGCAAGCGGAGGATCAGGAGGCGGTGCTGCTGGCTATAGCGGAGCAACGGCTGGTTCTGGAAATACACCAAATACAACGGATGCACCGTATGGTGGGCCATCTTCTCAAGGCAATAACGGTGGCTCATCTTCATCGTCTGGCCCGAATATTGGGTCTGGAGGCGGCGGCGGCGCTGGTGGAAGCGGAGGTTCTGGAACTTCAACTTCTGGCGGTGCTGGTGGCAATGGAATTCAAGGCCCGTCTTTTGCATCTAGTTATGGAAGTTCTGGCCCAGGAGGATCACCTGCTAAAGGATATTTTTCCGGCGGTGGTGGCGGTGGAACGTATAACGGGCCTAATCTAGGTGGCGCTGGTGGTTATGGCGGCGGCGGCAATTCTGGTAGTTATTCTGGATTGGGTAACGGAGTAGCTGGCGTAACAAATTCTGGTGGTGGTGGGGGTGCTGGGTCAAACGGCGACCCTGGATTAAATTACGATGGAGCAGCAGGCGGCTCCGGTATTGTTATCCTGAAGTATTTCGTACCATCACAAACTGTATTTACGTTCAAAGGCACTACCACTTGGACTTGCCCCGCAGGTGTAACCAGCGTTGACTATCTTGTGGTTGCTGGTGGGGGTGGGGGTGGGGGTGTTGGTGTGTCAGCCGGTATTGCTGGTGGTGGTGGCGCTGGCGGGTTTAGAACAGGAACGTCTTTAACTGTCACGGCAGGAGATTCTTACACAATTACCGTTGGCGCTGCTGGGTCTGCTGGAACAGCCGGTAGTGGATCTCCTGGCGCTGCTGGTGGTATAGGCGGGACAGGTGGTGCTTCATCAATTGCAGGTCCATCACCGTTTTCAACAATTAGTTCTGCTGGTGGTGGTGGAGGTTCTCCAGGTAGAGATAGTAATGTTGTGGGAGCTAACGGAGGATCTGGTGGCGGTGGCGGTGGTGGCGGTGCAGGAACTGGGAACACTGGAGGTACTGGTAACACGCCGTCAACAAGTCCTTCTCAAGGCAACAATGGCGGTACTGGCGCAACAAGCGCACCAAACTACGGTGGCGGTGGCGGTGGCGGCGCTTCGGCGATAGGAGCAAACGGAACGAGCAGCGTTGGCGGTAACGGAGGCAATGGAACCGCATCTTCAATTTCCGGCAGCAGCGTTACTTACGCTGGCGGTGGCGGTGGCGGCACTCTAGCAACATCAATCAGTAGTGGCGGCACAGGTGGCGGCGGCGCAGGAGGCAGAAGAACAGTAGCGCCAACCGCTGGGACAGCCAACTTAGGTGGCGGTGGCGGCGGTAGTGGTCAAGATGATACTGCTGGCGCAGGAGCAGCTGGCGGCTCCGGTATCGTCATCATAAAAATAAATCAATAAGAGGGTCTATGACAACTAAGGTTTTCAGGTTTTTAGGTATTGATACAGCCATGCACTTACTTCGCCCAGGAGCCAAGTGGGAAATATCAAACAACGTCTTTACACGGTGGGATGATCCACGCCCATGCCCAAGCATAGAAGAAGTGTATTGGGTTATGGACAAGATCAAAGAGTTTGAAGAAATGATTCCTACCATTTGGTTGCCTGAGCAACTAAAGTAAACCAGGTGTTAGTATTTGACTTCTTTATAATCAAAAAAATATAAATATAAGGACACTATATAGTGTCCTTTTTTCTTGGATGCCAAATGGCTAATACATTTCAACACAAAAGATCCTCCGTTGTAGGTAAAATCCCTACATCTGCCAATTTAGCAGTAGGCGAAATTGCTATCAATTTTGCTGACAAGCTTATCTATACCAAAAATACAAATGGTAACGTAGTAATTATAGCCTACGGGACTTTAGAAAGCTATACCGGCAATATTATTCCTTCACAAAATGTAACGTTTTCCATTGGTAATTCTACACATCGCTTTTCAAATTTATTTCTAAGTGGGTCTACCATAGACATAGGTGGGGCTGCAATAAAATATGAAGAAGGCCTTTTCAAATTATTAGACTCAAATGGCAATCCTGCTAAAACACTAATATACACAGCCAACATAATAGAATCTGGAGACACTACTACTGGTAATGTGTATTTTACAAATTCAAGAGTTTATGCATCATTAACATCCGGCAATACTATTTCTTTCAATGCTGCTACAGGTAATATTACATTAACACCTTCCGGAGTAGTATCTTCTACGTACGGTTCCAATAGACAAATACCTACTTATGATGTAGATCAATTTGGTAGAATAACAAGAGCAGCCAATGTAGCATTAGGTGATATAATTTTAGGTACAGAAACATCTGGACCATATGTTGCTAATCTCATAGCAGGCACAGGTGTAACTTTATCCAATTTGGGCAATGAAGGAACGATTCCAACTATATCTATAGGTCAAGATGTAGCAACCACGTCTTCAGTTACTTTTGGTAATCTTACTGTTACTGGAAATCTAACGATTTCTGGAAATACTACTATTATTAATTCTGAAGAAATATATTTAGCAGATAACCAATTAGTACTTAATTCTAATCATTCTGGTGTTCCATCCCAAGATGCGGGTATTTCTATTAATAGAGGCACGTCTGCTAATGTAGATATAAAATGGAATGAAACCACTGATAGATGGTCTTTCACCAATGATGGTTCCACTTATTATGTTTTACCTACTAGCACAACAGATATAGCGGAAGGTACAAATCTATACTATACCAATGCTCGTGCCATATTAGCAGCCATTCCAGCCGTTACTCAATTAGTAGTTACTACACCCGTATTCAATTATAATATAGATCAATATTCTGGAGATAATCCGACAATATATGTTAATGCTGGGGAAACTATATCTTTTGACTTAAATCAAGGTGCAGCACATCCATTTGCTATAAGGGTTTCTAATGGTGGTTCTAATTACAATACTGGTCTTACTCATGTAGACGATAACGGCACAATTTCAACAGGATCCGGTGCTCAAGGCAAATATACTGGTGAATTATTTTGGAAAATACCGTACGAGTTAGCTGGTAACACATATGTTTATCAATGTACCAACCATTCTTCTATGGTTGGTAATATTGTTATACAAAAGTCTATAAGTTTATTATCCACTTCTGATGTTACTGAAGGAACAAATCTTTATTACACCAATGCTCGTGTCTATGCTAATATCTATCCTTTACTAACCACATCAAATGTCACTGAAGGTACTAATTTATACTATACCAATGCTCGTGTTTATGAAGCAGTTACAGGTAATCTGGCCCTTAAAGCAAATGTAACAGACCTAACATCAAGTAATGTAGCAGAAGGCACCAATCTTTATTACACCAATACAAGAGTATACGCTAATACATTATTGGCAATCAAAACGGGTAATGGTATAGTATATAGTAATACTACAGGGAACATTACACTATCTGCCACAGGAGTTAATCCTGCAACATATGGTGGATCTGCTAATATTCCCGTTGTTACAATTGATGCACATGGAAGAATAACTAGTGCGTCTAATGTGGCGGTTGCTGGGGTATCAAGTTTTACTTCTTCAGGTAATTCTTTCACTATAAGTACAGGTGCCGGTAGTAGTTTCATTGCCAATATTCAACCCAATTCTATCAGGCTCGGTACAGATACTACTGGCTCTTATGTTGCTAATCTAGTTTCTGGTACTGGTATAACTTTAAATGGTTTAGGTGACGAAAGTACTACACCTACTATATCAATAGGTCAAGATGTTTCAACTACAGCTGATGTAGTATTTTCTAACATTACTGCTACAGGTAATCTAACCGTATTGGGCAATGTTAACTTAAGTAATATTGTGGGAAATTTCACTAATACCACAATTACATCTGGAAGTTATATTTTTACGTTTGATAATGCTGGTAATATCACTATTCCCACAGCTTTAAATGCAAGTACTATTAATGCCACAAATTGGAACAATATTTACACTAATAATGTAATTGAAAGCACTAATCTATACTATACCAATGCTCGTGTTTATGCAGCAGTTACAGGTAATCTGGCATCTAAAGCTAATGTAGTAGATTTAACAACAAGTAATGTAGCAGAAGGTACAAATTTATACTATACCAATGCTAGATCATATGCTAATACGTTATTAGCTTTAAAAACAGGTAATGGTATAGTCTATAATAGTGTAACTGGTAATATTACTTTATCTGGAACTGGAGTAACACCTACTACTTATGGCGGTAACAACAGGACTATACCTAATTTTACAGTAGATAATTACGGTAGAATAACGTCAGCCGGAAATACAATATTAGATGATATAGTTTTGGGTACACAAACTGCCGGAGATTATGTACAAAACGTAATTCCTGGAACAGGTGTAATTATAACAGGTTCCCCTGGCGAATCAAGACAAGCAACAATATCCATTGGCCAAAATGTAGATGTCACTTCTAATGTAACTTTTGGTAGCATAGTTATAAATGGTGATTTAACGCCTGGCACCAATGTAATATATTCATTAGGTAATGCTACACATAGATTCGCTAATTTATTTTTAAGTGGAAATACTGTAGATTTAGGTGGATCATTTATAAAATTTAATAATGGAGCATTTGAATTTTTAGACCAAGGTGGAAACCCCGCACAAACTAGATTATACACTAGTAATATTATAGAAGGTGGGGATACCACTACAGGTAACGTTTATTTTTCTAATCTTAGAGTTTATTCTGCTATAGTAGGAAATCTAGCACTCAAAGCTAATGTAGTAGACTTGACAACAAGCAACGTAATAGAAGGTACCAACCTATATTATACCAATGCTCGTGTTTATGAAGCAGTTACAGGTAATCTGGCTCTTAAAGCAAATATAATAGACCTGATTACATCAAATATAACTGAGGGCACTAATCTTTATTACACCAACACTAGAGTCTATGAAGCAATAACCGGCAATCTAGCACTTAAAGCCAACGTAACAGACCTAACAACAAGTAATGTAGCAGAAGGTACTAATCTTTATTTTACTAATGCTAGATCCAGATTGGCTATTAGTGCTTCGGATAGCACAATAATTTATGATCCTGTTACTGGTAGTATATCAGCCAATGTTTCAGCTTTGGGAGCCAATGTATTAAGTGTTAATGGGCAAACAGGTATAGTATTGTTGACAACAACAAACGTATCTGAAGGCGCTAATCTATACTATACTAATACAAGAGTCTATGAAGCAATAACCGGCAATCTAGCACTTAAAGCTAATGTGACCGATTTGTCTACAAGTAATGTTACTGAGGGTACCAACCTATACTATACCAATGCTCGTGTTTATGAAGCAGTTACAGGTAATCTGGCACTTAAAGCAAATATAGTAGACCTAACATCAAGTAATGTAGCAGAAGGTACTAATTTATATTTTACTAATTCTCGTGTTTACGCGGCAGTTACAGGTAATCTGGCACTTAAAGCAAATGTAGTAGATTTAACTACATCAAATGTAACTGAGGGTACTAATCTTTATTACACCAATGCTCGTGTTTATGAAGCAGTTACAGGTAATTTAAATTTCAAAGCCAACATAACAGACCTAACATCAAGTAATGTAGCAGAAGGTACTAATTTATATTATACCAATGCTCGTGTTTATGAAGCAGTTACAGGTAATCTGGCACTTAAAGCAAATATAGTAGACCTAACATCAAGTAATGTAGCAGAAGGTACTAATTTATATTTTACTAATGCTAGAACATATTCTAACGTAATCACATTACTTTCCAACAATGTCACACTTGGTAATGTAGTTGTTACTGGTAATTTAACTATATCAGGAAATACTACAATAATTAATGCTGAGGAATTGTATCTAGCAGACAATCAGATAGTATTAAATTCTAATCATTCTGGTGTACCTACGCAAGATGCAGGGATTCTGTTAAATAGGGGGACAAGCGGTAACGTAGATATAAAATGGAACGAATCCACTGATAGATGGTCTTTCACCAATGATGGTTCCACTTATTATGTTTTACCTACTAGCACAACAGATATAGCGGAAGGTACAAATCTTTATTTTAGTAATGATAGGTCAAGATTAGCTATTTCAGTTGTTGGAAGCGGAAACTATGATAATTCTACTGGTATTATAACTATCACCGGGGGAGTTTCATCTGTAGGGGGCGCTACAGGAAACGTAAGTAATAATCAGTTGGCATTATCTATTTCTTCATCTGGATTATTAACTACTTCAAATGTATCAGAAGGTACTAATCTATACTATACCAATGCTCGTGTTTATGCAGCAGTTACGGGTAATTTAGCAACCAAAGCGAATGTAGTAGATTTAACTACTTCAAATGTATCAGAAGGTACTAATCTATACTATACCAATGCTCGTGTTTATGCAGCAGTTACGGGTAATTTAGCCCTTAAAGCTAATGTAACTGATCTTAAAACTAGTAATGTAATTGAAGATACCAATCTCTATTATACTGATTTAAGAGTATATGAAGCAGTTAAAGGTAATCTGGCACTTAAAGCTAATGTAGTAGATTTAACAACAAGTAATGTAACAGAAGGCACGAATTTATATTTTACAAATACTCGTGTATATTCAGCAATACTTGGTAATTTAGCTCTTAAAGCTAATGTAACCGATCTTAATACAAGCAATATTACAGAGGGCACCAATCTCTATTATACTGATTTAAGAGTATATGAAGCAGTTAAAGGTAATCTGGCACTTAAAGCTAATGTAGTAGATTTAACAACAAGTAATGTAACAGAAGGCACTAATCTTTACTATAGTAATGCAAGAACGTATGCCAATGTTATATCTATATTACCTTTCTATACCGGTAATATATCAGCAGCAAACCTATATGTAGGAAATTTAACTACAACTGGAAACATATCTGTTAGTAATATTATTGGCAATTTCACTAATACTATTATAGAAGCTGGATCATATTCTTTTACATTCAACGATTCTGGTAATGTTATTATACCCAATGCTATAATAGCTAATGTATTATATGCAAACTCTATTCAAAATATTACCACAAGTAATATTATTGAAGGTACAAACTTATATTATACTAATACCAGAGCATATGCTAATACATTATCAGCAATAAAGACAGGTAATGGTATAGTTTATAGTAACACGACAGGCAATATTACATTATCAGCTACAGGAGTTTTTCCAGAAAATTATGGTAATAATACCCATCATGTAGGATTGGTGATAGATAGTACAGGTAGAATTACTTCTGCTAATTCTATTCCTTTAGCTGCAGGACCACAGGGTAATCAAGGTGTCCAGGGCGCAGTTGGTGCACAGGGCAATCAAGGTGTCCAAGGTGCAACAGGTCCTCAAGGAAACCAAGGTGACCAAGGCGCAGTTGGTGCACAGGGTAATCAAGGTTTCCAAGGCGCAATAGGACCACAGGGTAATCAAGGTGTCCAAGGCGCAACAGGACCACAGGGTAATCAAGGTGCACAGGGTGCAGTTGGTGCACAGGGTGCAGTTGGTGCTCAAGGGGCACAGGGCGTCCAAGGCGCAACAGGTGTAGGTGTCCAAGGCGCTCAAGGTGTACAAGGTGCATCAGGGGCAGCTAGTGCTACCTTTAATGTATGCGGAACAAATAATATTGTAAGTTGCATAGGTGGAACAGGTTTTTACGGCACTAATAACTTTTTTGCTGGTTCATGTGCTGGCAATTGCAATACCACAGGCAGTCATAATAATTTCTTTGGTCGATATGTTGGTCGCGGCAATACCACTGGGAATCATAATAATTTCTTTGGTATGTTTGCTGGTTTAAACAATACCACTGGTAGTTATAATACTTTCATTGGTCAATATTCTGGTCGCTTTAATACCACTGGCTGTTATAATAATTTCATCGGTTCAAATGCTGGTTGCTGCAATACCACTGGTAGTTGTAATAATTTCCTTGGTCGTGATGCTGGTCGCTACAATACTACTGGCAGTAATAATAATTTCTTTGGTCGTAGTGCTGGTTGCTGCAATACCACTGGCACTCATAATAATTTCATTGGTTGTAGTGCTGGTCGCAGCAATACCGACGGCGGTTCTAATAATTTCTTTGGTCGCTATGCTGGTTTCTGCAATACCAATGGCTGTAATAATACTTTCATTGGTGCATTTGCTGGTTGCGCTAATACCACTGGCAATAACAATCTTTTCTTTGGTAATTCTGCTGGTTTCAGCAATATCAGTGGCAGTAATAATAATTTCTTTGGTGGAAATGCTGGTCGTAGTAATACCACTGGTAGTTATAATAATTTCTTTGGTAATTCTGCTGGTCGCTACAATACCGACGGCTGTTGTAATACTTTCATAGGTTTCTATGCTGGTTGCTGCAATACCACTGGGTGTAATAATAATTTCTTTGGTACATTTGCTGGTCGCTCCAATACTACTGGCAGTCATAATAATTTCTTTGGTAATTCTGCTGGTCGCTGCAATACCACTGGCGTACATAATAATTTCTTTGGTGTAGGTGCTGGTCTCAACAATACCAATGGTAGTTATAATACTTTCATTGGTTTATGTGCTGGTTGTAATAATACAGCATCACATAACATTTTTATCGGTCGATATGCAGGAAAAAGTACAACTAGTGGCGGATACAACAATTTCTTTGGTCAAAATGTTGGTCTAAATAATACCACTGGTTGTTATAATAATTTTATTGGTCGTGCAGCTGGTGGAAACAATACCACTGGCAGTAATAATAATTTCTTTGGTATGTATGCTGGTCGCAACAATACCACTGGCACTCATAATAATTTCATTGGTCGATATGCTGGTCGCAGCAATACCACTGGCACTCATAATAATTTCTTTGGTAACAATGCTGGTCGCAACAATACCACTGGGACCAATAATAATTTCTTTGGTTTAAATGCTGGTTGCTGCAATACCACTGGCAGTAACAATCTTTTCTTCGGTTGTTACTCTGGTGTTGGTGCAACAGGTTTGGCAAATATTACCACAGAATCAAATCGTATCATCATGGGCAATAGTAGTCATTCCTGTGCTCAAATTCAAATTGGTTGGACAACAGTTTCAGATATCCGTGATAAATGTGTATTTGGTCCTGTTCCGCATGGTAAAGATTTTTTAAGAAGAATTAACCCTATTGAATTTTCCTTCAAAAATCGCGATACTAATGTAATTACAGATATCAAGAAACGTTATGGTTTTAGTGCACAAGAAATTTTAGAAATTGAAGGAAATGATCCTGTAATTGTAAGTGATCAAGATAATAGTAAATTGCATGTAACTATTGATCATTTAATACCTATTATAGTTAATACGATTAAACAATTAGTAAATGAAGTTGATGAATTAAGAACAAAAATTATTGCGTTAGAAAATAGATAATCATTTATCATATATAAATATGTTATGTATGTAAAAATTTAAAGGAATTTTATGTCAACTACGTTAGAAATTTTGCAAACAATTAGAGCAGCTAGAGACAGTGTTTGGGTGATTCAAGATTCCTTAGCAAAACTGGCTGCAGGACAAACACTTACAGACATGATTCGCGGAAACATTGATAGAAATGTTGGACACCTTAAATTAGTCGTTGCAAACCCAGACGTTTCGGGATCGGGTGAGGACATATCCGATTTATACAATGCAATTAATCAAGGTGAAGCAGCATTAAACCAGTGATCACTTAGTTATATACATATATTAACTACCAATTCAACATTTATTAGAATTAGTTTGATCACATTACCTCCTTATAGTATTTACTTACAGTAACTGATTATGGAAAAAATTTATGATAAAAGTTTTGATAGCTACACCCAGCTTGAATCAAAAGGTAGATGCTTATTTTGTTCATAGTTTATGTGAATCAATATTATTAGGGTTAAAAAATAATATAGAGATAAAATGCGTATTCTTGGCTAATGAGAGTATTTTACCTATGGCTCGTAATGAGTTAATAGCTTTAGCGGTTAAAGATAATTACGATACTATTGTATTCATAGATGATGATGAATCCTGGGATCCTCAATATTTAATAGATATTATTCTTTCAAAAAAAGATGTGATTGCTTTACCTGTTGTCAATAAAGGTGATAAAAAAATTGAGTTCAATGTTTGGCTTAATGGGAAATTTATAGATGAAGAAGACGGTTTTATTAAGATAGATCGTTGTGGTTCGGGATTTTTAAAAATATCACGCAAAGCATTATTAGACTTGTGGGAATCAAACGTAGAATTATTATTTCGTGGTAAAAAACTTAAAAACATTTTTGAATATACCTATAGTAAAGGTTCTTTTGTAGGTGAAGATATTACATTATGTTTGAAATTGAAAGAATTGGGTTACGACATTTGGTTAAATCCACATCATACTGTCGATCATATAGGTAATAAAATGTATAAGGGAGACTTTAAAAAGGCAAACTCTTTATGATTGATATTATTATACCTACTATGTGGGTACCTGAAGAATTCCCTAATACAATTGATTCATACTGCAGTAATAATTTAATTAATACAATTATTATAATAGATAATAATAGATTAGCTCGTACGAATTCATCTATTCTAAAAAATAAAAAAATAAAAATTATTGATTATGGTAAAAATGTATATGTCAATAAAGCATGGAATGAAGGTGTTGGATTGGCAACCACTAAAATAATAGGAATTTTAAATGATGACATAAAGGTCGATAAAGAAATATTTGAAATGGTATTAAATTATGAAATACAACCGAAAGATTTAATGGGTGTTAATTTGATAGGTAGACAAAACAATTTTAAAATTGATGATTTTATAAACACTGAAGAAAAAATTTCTGTTTTAAACTATATAGATACAGAGCCAATAGGTGGGCAAGCTTGGGCGTTTGGTATTTGTATGTTTATGCAAAGATTATCATATACACCTATACCATCACTTTATCAGATTTGGTATGGTGATGATTATTTAGCACAACGAGCAAAACGAATACTCGTTATCAATTCTAATAAAATAAAGGGTAAAATTTCTGAAACATTGACAAAATTTAATGATAAAAATGACGACATAAACAAAAGAATGGTACTGGATTCCAAAAATCTACTTAATTTTGAACATTTTAAAAATGGAAAAAACTGGGATATACCCAACAACATAGTTAAACAATCTACAATAGATAGCAAACAATATAATGTTAAAGGTGCAGATATTTTACAAGAACAATACCTTTTAGCAAAAGATACACCTTCTGATATAAACGAAAATTTGTATATACTTTACGATTTAGCTAAAAAATGTGAAACAATAGTGGAAATGGGGGTACGATATGGTGTAAGTACTAGGGCATTTTTAAATACAAATGCTAAGCTAATTTCATATGATTTATATTTAGATAAAAATGTTCAAAAGCTTTTTGATGTTGCTAAAACTCTTGGAAAAGATGTAAAATATTTACAAAATGATGTACTAAAAATTTCCATAGATGAGGTGGATCTTTTATTCATTGATACCTACCATACATATAATCAATTAAAACAAGAATTAAAATTGCATGGAAATAAAGCACAAAAATTTATTGTTTTTCATGATACATTTACATATGGACTACGAGACGAAACGGGCAAAGGTATAGGTTTAATACCAGCAATTTTAGAATTTATAATAGATAATCCGCAGTGGAGAGTTAAACTACATAAAACTAATAATAATGGTTTAACAGTATTGGAAAAATTTTAAAGGTTTATTATGAAATATAGTATTTTTCATCTTCAAGGTGGTATAGGTAAACATATAGCTGCAACAGCAGTAGCTAAAACCATAAAAAATAATTATCCAGATAGAAAATTAATTATCGTATGTGCCTATCCGGATATTTTTATTAACTTATCTTTTGTAGATCGTGTATTTCTTTTGGGGAACACAAGTTACTTTTATCAAGAATATATTCAAGATAAGGATTCAATTATTTTTCATCATGAGCCATATTATACAACTAATCATATACACAAAAGAAAAAAATTAATTGAAAATTGGTGCGAAATGCACCAATTAAAATATAATAATGAAACTCCTGAAATTAAATTTAATAAACTACAATGGGATATTTCAAAGAAATTTTGGTCAAGAAAAAAACCTATTATGTTAATTCATACTAATGGGGGCATGATGACTGCTGATGCTAAACCTTATGCTTGGACAAGGGACATGCCCACAGATTTAGCACAGGAATTAGTAGATTATTATAAAAATGATTATCACATATATCAGGTTACAAAAATTAATTCAGAAAAATTAAATGGAGCTGAACATATTTTTGCTGCTCCAACACAAGCATTGAATTTGATGGAACTTTTTAGTATCATACTTCATAGTAAAAAAAGAATTTTAATTGATTCTTGTCTACAGCATGCTGCAGCAGCAATGAAGAGAAAATCTACAGTATTATGGAATGGTACAAGCCCTTCAGTTTTTGGTTACGATATACATGATAATATTTGTACTGATGTTCCTTATGATTTTAAACTTCCTGGAAGTTACTTATTTGATTTTGATTTTAATGGAAATGAAGTAGAATATCCTTTTACAGATACCACTAAAATATTTGATATAAATAAGATTATTGTTTCTGTTGATAATCAATAGGGTATAACTATTATGGATATGAAAAATATGATTAAAGAAATTATTCGTGAAGAAATGAATAAAAATACTAAAATATATCATTTTATGGCAGGGTTACCTAGATCAGGTAGTACTTTACTTTCAGCTATTTTAAATCAAAACCCAAATATTCATTCTGGTCCCAGTTCACCTGTCGTACCTACAATGTTAGCTATAGAAATCTCACTAAGTAATGATGAACTTTTTTTAGCGTATCCTAAACCAGAACAAGCAAGCAAAATTATTTCTAGTGTTCTTGATAATTTTTATTCTGATATTTCCGCGCCAGTAATCATAGATAAAAATAGAAGTTGGATAGATAAAATAAATTATATACGCGGATATTTTAACATACAAAAACCTAAAATTTTATATCCAGTTAGGGATATAAAAGAGATACTGGCTTCTTTTATATCTATGCATAAACGAAATTTATATAAAGGATCGGGTAAATTACCTTTTCCGGATGAATCTTTAGTTAAATCTAATTTGCCTCTTTCCGATGATGTTCGATGTGAATTTCTATGTGGTGACATGGGTATTATAGGGCAATCATATAATGGGTTAAAGAAATGTTTTTTAGAAGGAAATGATGATTGTGTTCATATTATAGAATATAATGATTTGATAATTGATCCTGAAACTACTATGAGAAAAATATACGATTATTTAGAAATGGATTATTATGAGCATGATTTCAATAACTTAGTGAATTTATATAGAGAAAATGATCTTCAAGTATATGGTCTTGAAGATATGCATGAAGTTAGAAAAAAATTAGAAAAAGTATCAACTACTCCTGAAGATATTTTACCTGAAAATGTTTTAGAAAAACTTAAAAATTTAGAATTTTGGAGAAAAAATGATATTATAGATTATGATAAAAACGTTGATTTTAATAATGAAATAGGTGAGGATGTTAATAGCGAAGTTCAAGAATCATTTATAGGATATAAAAATTTACATTGAATTTAATTGAAAAATTTTGAATACTAAGAAATTTTAACATCAAATACGAGGTATTATGGAAAAAATTTTAATTATGGGGCTACCTGGTTCCGGAAAAACATATTTTGCTAATCTTTTAAAAAAATTTTTAGAAACTTATGGGTACAGAGATTTATCCTCAATTGGAGATGTTCCTTATCCAAAGATGAATGCAAGAGTAGATTGGTTTAATGGTGATGATGTAAGAAGAAAATTTAATGATTGGGATTTTTCTAAGGAAGGAAGAATACGACAAAGTATTAGAATGTTTGAATTTGCTCTAACTTCTAATTGTGAATATGTAATATGCGATTTTGTAGCTCCTATGCCAGAAATGCGAAATAATTTTAAAGCAGATTGGACTATCTGGATGGATACCATAGACTCAGGTAGATTTGACGATACTAATAAATTATTCGTAGCACCAGATATGTATGATTTTAGAATTACAGAGCAAAATGCCGAGCATTGGGCTCCTATTGTAGGTAAAATGATTCTTGATAATCAAAGACGTCCTGTGTTTGATTGGAAAAAAGAAACAGTACAGATGCTGGGGCGCTGGCAACCCTGGCATGCGGGACATAGAGCTTTGTTTGAAAGAGCATTGGCAAAAACTGGACAGGTTTGTATAATGATACGAGATTGCCAAGGATGGAATAATTCTAACCCATTTGAATTGAAAAAAGTGAAAGATTTTATTAAAAGAGATTTAGATCCGCTTTATCAAGGGCAGTATGAGATAGTTATAGTTCCCAATATAGTTAATATTACTTATGGAAGAGATGTGGGATATACAATAGAACAAGAAGTATTTGATGAAAAAATACATTCTATATCAGCTACTAAAATAAGAAAACAAATGGGTCTAAAGTAATAAATATTTCTATCCGGAGGAAGAATGTTACAAGTTACAGACAAAGCGTATGACCAAATTAAGATGGTACAAATTGAAGAAAACGATTCGTCACCTTTAAGAATTTTTGTACAAGGTGGAGGTTGTTCAGGTTTTTCTTACGGATTTACTTTTGATGAGAATCAAGCCGAAGATGACTTTATCTTTGAGAAAGAAGGTGTTAAAATATTAATAGATGCTATGTCGATGTCATATCTTGAGGGAGCAGAAATAGATTACAAAAAAGATTTAACTTCTGCACAGTTTGTAATAAAAAATCCTAACGCAACTAATACGTGTGGTTGCGGATCATCTTTTTCAGTTTAAATGGCATATTCAACACAAGTATTAGATCATTATGAAAATCCTCGCAATGTGGGATCTTTCGCTAAAGAATTAAAGCGTATTGGGACAGGTATGGTGGGTGCCCCGGCATGTGGTGATGTGATGAAACTACAAATACAGGTTAACGAAGAAGGTATAATTACTGACGCTAAGTTTAAGACGTATGGATGTGGTTCAGCTATTGCAAGTAGCTCGTTAGTAACAGAATGGGTCAAAGGAAAAACACTTGATCAAGCAGGTGAAATTAAAAATGTACAAATTGCAGAAGAACTCGCGTTACCTCCAGTAAAGATCCATTGCTCAATTTTAGCAGAAGATGCAATTAAGGCAGCTATAAAAGATTTTAAGGAGAAGCATAATGTCATTTGACTTCGATTTTACTGAGCATAAACTACAAAAATTAATTCCTCGAGTAAAAAATATAAGCGAATGGTACGAAGCTGTGTGCGATGCTCTTCCTCAATATCATATTAGTGATGTTGCTAGAGTTGCTGCATTTATTGCTCAGTGTGCACATGAGTCTGCAGGATTTACTGCACTATCAGAAAATTTAAATTATTCTGCTGATGGATTAAGAAAAATATTTCCAAAATATTTTCCTACTGCGGAAATGGCACAAGCATATCATCGTCAACCTGAAAAGATAGCTAATAGAGTCTATTCTAATAGAATGGGCAATGGAGATGAGTCAAGCGGTGAAGGGTATAAATTTAGAGGCAGAGGATTAATTCAACTTACCGGTAAATCTAATTATTCCAGATGTTCTCAGTTCTTATTTGAGGATGATACTTTAATAAGAATGCCAGATGTTTTAGTTCAACCCTATTATGCCTTGCATTCTGCCTGTTGGTTTTGGTATGCAAATAAATTAAATGAGCAGGCAGATGCTCAAGATATTAAAACTTTAACTAAGAAAATTAATGGTGGATTTATAGGATTAGAAGATCGTATTAAACATTATAATCACGCTTTAGAAGTATTACAAGAATAATATGCTATTTAATCATGTTACGGTGCCTAATCTAGATTTAAAACAAGTCACAGAAGAATCGGGTAAAAGATTTTATCTAACACCCGAGGGCAACAAATACCCTTCTGTGACAACTATGCTTTCTTATTTTAGCAGGCAAGCTATAAATGAATGGAGAAATAAAATAGGGCACGAGGAAGCAAATAAAATATCCAGGGCAGCATCTACAAGAGGTACTAAAATACATTCCATAGTAGAAAAATATCTAGCAAATCAAGATATGGAAATTGAAAATCCTGTCCATCTGGAGATGTTTAAATCTGTTCTGCCTTATTTAAACCATATAGATAATATTCATTTACAAGAAAAATATTTGTATTCCGACCATTTAAGATTAGCTGGTACAGTAGATTGTATTGCTGAATACAAGGGTAAAATGAACGTGATAGATTTTAAAACTTCATCTAAACCTAAAAGAGAAGATTGGATAGAAGGATATTTTGTACAAGCAACAGCATATGCCATTATGTTTGAAGAAAGATACAAGATTCCTGTTCCAAGAATTACTATTTTAATCGCTGTAGAAAATGATTATCCTCAGATTTTTCATAAGAAAAGAGACGATTTTGCTGGCAAATTACTAAAGATGCGCGACGATTACGAAAGATCAACTAAAGACTAGACTTTATAGTCTTATTCTTATATAATATGTCTATGCGAAGATACCCTCCCCTAAAAACATTTAAGCTAAAAAGGAAAAAACAAATGCTGACTGTTGGTGATAATCTAGAACCGTTTAATATCGTTGGTGTAAAGCCCGGTGCTCTTACACCCGAAGGTGCCTTTGAGGACCTAACGGAACAATCTTTCCCTGGTAAGTGGAAAGTGATTATGTTCTATCCAAAATCATTTACGTTCGTATGCCCTACAGAAATCGTAGGATATGATAAATTAAATGGTGATTTTAAAGATCGCGATACAATCTTATTAATGGGTTGTACAGATAATGAATATTGTTTATTAGCCTGGAAAAATCATCACGAAGATTTAAAGAAAACTAATTCATGGATGTTTGCAGATTTAATTAAACAATCGCAAGATTATAATAACGATCGCTATGTCGAGAATGGTTTGGCTGCTACGTTAGGTATTTTGGATAAAGTAAATGGTGTACCTTTAAGAGCTACCTTCATTGTTGATCCAAATAATGTTATACAACACATAACGGTTAATAACTTAAATGTTGGTAGAAGCCCAGAGGAGACACTTCGTATTCTTGATGCATGTCAAACTGGAGAATTGTGCGCCTGTTCTAGGGAGATAGGTGAGGAAACACTATAACCCGTTGGGCAGACATAAATAAATAATTTAAACAGGAAAAATATATGTCTGCCCAAACACCGTATACTTATTATGTTTATCACAAACCAACTGGATTGAAGTATTATGGTTCCAAATATGCTAAAAATAGTAATCCAAGTTTATTTTGGAAAAAAGATGGATACTTTACTTCTTCAGTTAAAATTCATAAATTAATCCAAGAATATGGGACTGATTCTTTTTTTGCCTCTGTAAGAAAAAAATTTAAAACACCGCAAGAAGCTTTAGATTATGAATATAGATTTTTGAAAAAAGTTAATGCTTTAAAAAAATCAGATTGGCTTAATAAGAATATGGGTGGTAAAAAGTTTAGCAATTATGGACCAGCGAGCGAAAAAGCTCTTTTATCGCAAAAAAATAAAAAACAAACTAAAGAGAGTAACATTAAAAGATCATTAACTTTGAAAAATAGAAAAAAATCTGAAGAAACTAAATTATTAATGTCTTTGGGCCAATTAAGTAGACCCAAAGAACAAGAAGAAATTCGTAGAAATAAAATACGAAGTAAGGCAATAGGTAGATTACATAGTGATATTACTAAGCAAAAACTTTCTATATTAGTTGCCAATACTAAATGGATCAATGATGGCGTGTATCATAAAAAGGTTAATAAAGAGGATTTAAATAGTTATTTGAATTTGGGTTGGAAACAAGGAAGAATTTTAGAAAAAGTAATTTGCCCTCATTGCAATATATCCGGGGCAAAACACAATTTAGTTAGATATCATTTTGATAGATGTAAAAATAAGGATGATGAATGAGTTGGGTTGATAATTTAAAAGAAACTATTCCAGATTATGCCAAGGATACAAGACTTAATCTGGATGCAGTAATTAAGCGTAGCAGCATTCCAGCCAATGAGGCTGAAGCCATTGCTGTTGCAGCAGCATTTGCCACCGGTAACGTTAAATTTTGGACTTGGTTACATAGTGTGATTTTAGAACGTAATGAAGCAGATGCTGCACTTACGGCAGGAAGTATAATGTCAATGACAAATACTTGGTACCCCTATGTCGAAATGGCGGAAGATGATAACTTAAAAGGTCTTCCAGCGCAGTTAAGAATGAATGCTATTGCTAGTCATGGCGGTACTACTAAGGCGAGGTTTGAAGCATACAGTCTAGCCGCTAGTATTGTGGGTAAGTGTCATTTTTGCGTCAAAGCTCATTACGAGACTTTGAAAAAAGAAGGCTATACTACAGAACAGTTACGAGACATTGGCCGTATCGCTGCTGTAATTACTGCAGTATCTAGAGTCTTGAATAACTAATATATATTCATATAGTTGTATGAAGCAAGCAGAAACGTGCTGCGGACGGCGGTTCGATTCCGCCCAGGTCCACCAAAAAATAATTCGAGGAGTCAGTTATGGAGTCAGTTATGGAGTCAGTTAAAAAATTTATAGATGAACAATTAAACAAGGTTGATATTGATAAACAACGAGAGTTGATTATAAAACAGTCTTGCGAAATTGAGCAACAAACTGAAAGAATCTTAAAGTTATTTTCTGAGGGGCCTGATTCTGGTTTCGACGGGGCAAATAGTAAGTAAGTGGACAACTCGTAAGGCGAAGGACGTAATCCTAGCAAACTAAATAGACGCAAACAACGACTATTTCTATCAGGATCTTAAGCTAGTCGCTTAAACCTGACGGGGTTTTGGCAGTTCACCTTGTTACCAAACGAACTGCCTCACACACAAGGAGATTCAATGAAAAAGACAATTTTAGCATTAGCTTTAGCAACAGCTGCGGCAACTTCTCAAGCTGCTAATTATGTAAGTTTCGATGTAGATCAAGTTAAGGATACTCGCAACAAAGCAGAAAGTACTGCACAGTATTTCCGTGCCGGTAAAGATATGGCTGGACTTAATTTGGATCTTCAGGTTCGAACAGCAGTTTTTGATAAAGGCGGAATGCTTAATAGTGTCGAAGTTACTGCAGGTAAAAACATTGCCGGTCTTAATGCATTCGGCGGTGTAGGTTATGACAATGGTTTTAATGGTAAAGTCAACGGTGATTTTACTTATGGCTTAGTCGGTCTCAAAGCAGGAGTTCCTATTGGTCCTCTATTCGCTTTTACTGGTGTTAAGACTCGAGTAAATTGGGACACTGATAATCCAAAGCAGACTGTTACTTGGTTAGGCGCCAGTATGCCTCTCAACAAAGCAGTTAGTGTTAGCGCCAGCATGAGTCGTTCTTTACAGGACATTCAAGAAAAAGCAGTTGGTGTTGGGCTACGTGTAGCCTATTAAAATTAAGGTTCGGTGGAACCTTTAAATCCACCATTTTTCACACACAAACACAAGGAGTAGTAAATGAGTAATATGTCACCGTTTGAAATTAGGTTAGAGCTTCTTAAAATGGCTCAGACCATGCTTGAGCAAGATTATTATGGTAAACGTGAATCTATTTCCAATGACTGGACTACTAAAGTAGAAAATGCCCGTCACGCTGGAACACAACCACCAGATCATCCTGGATATCCTCATTATCCAACAGAAGCTGAAATCATTAATAAAGCTCAGATTCTTAATGGTTTTGTATCACAACTTCCTCTCACCTTAGAAAAATCTTCTAAGAAATAATTTATGGGGGCTCTGCCCCCTTAGGAATTTTAATGGACAAGTTACTAAAGATTTTCTTAGTATGCTTTGCTGCTGTTATATTAGGTAATTTTTTCTATAAGTTTGTAGAATATAAACTTGAATCATTAAAAAATAATGCTAAAGTACAAACTAAATATACTACAATGGCAGAAAGAGAAAAACAACTAGAATGCTTGGCATATAATATTTACTATGAGGCAGCTAAAGAATCGTTTGAGGGTAAAGTAGCAGTTGCACAAGTTACATTAAATAGAGCAGCATCGGGATTATTTCCAAGTGACGTTTGTAAAGTAGTATATCAAAAAAATGTTTTTATGGAAAAAGTAGTATGTCAATTCAGTTGGTATTGTGAAGCAGTAACAAGAAAAAGACCATTACACCAAGAAGCATTAAATGAATGTTATGGTGTAGCTAAAAAGGTTTTGCTTGAAGGTTTTAGATTAGATGTGCTTGAAGAGGCAATGTATTATCATGCAAACTATGTCAACCCTAAATGGAACAAACAAAAAATTGCTACCATAGGTAACCATATTTTTTACAAATGATATGAGAATTTTATCTTATAATATTACCCATGATAGTTCTGTTTGTGTACTTAATAATGGTGAAATTGAATTTTTTGGAAAAGAAGAAAGATTTTCTAAAATTAAAAGAGATTCAAATCCTATAAAAAGTTTAATAGCGTATTTTGAAAACTATCCAAATCAAGATATAGATTATAGTTTATTTCTTACACCGTCTTTAGATGATATAAATGAATCTAGCCGCACTATTTTTGAAACTATTATTAAAAAGTATAGGCGAGTAAAAACTTACGAGACATTTTGTGAAAATTCTCATCATGATTTGCACGCTTGGTTAGCTTACGTAAATAGTAAATTTGATAAATCTTTAGTTTTTGTGGTGGATAGAAACGGGGCATGTTTGTATACATCCAAAAATAGTTTTTTAGCAAGAGAAGCTGAGAGTATATTTTTATTTGACCAAAAAAATAAATGTAAACCTGTTTATAAGAACTATTGGTGTTCTTCTAAAGTAGATCCTTATGAGATTAAACATTTTTTAACTAGTAATTTTCAAGATTGTGATATTAAGGCAAACTCTTCGTTTAGTATAGTTAAAGTATATGAAGCTGCTACAACATTAATAGGACAACATCCACTTGAAAATGGAAAAACTATGGGATTATCCTCCTATGGAAAAAAAATTGACCATTCTTATTTCGATTTAGATGGTAATATCCAAAATAGTTTTTTCATTCATAACAAAGATAATTTAGAATCAGTGGTATTCAAAAATTATTGGAAAAAAATTACAAAAGAAATAACTAAAGATAATTTTCAGTTTTATGCAGATAGAGCTCTAGAAGTACAAACTCAGACTCAACAACAAGTTCTTAATCTAATAGAAAAATATACTAACCTATATCAAGTTTATAACGTTTGTATTGTTGGTGGGTATGGATTAAATGTTGTTGCTAATAATTTCTATATAAAAAATTTACCCAAAATTAATTTTTATTTCGAGCCAGTAGCAGATGACACTGGTATTACTATTGGTGCTTGCTATAAAAAGTATTTTGAGGTAACCTCAACTTTGCCTGTTCCAGTTAAAGATACCTTTTTTCATTTTTATAATGAGAAAGAGAAGTTAAGAAACAATATTGGTAAAAAAGTAAAAATTAAAGATTTAGTTGATTTATTAGTGAATCAAAAAAGCCTAGGTATTTTTAACGGTGCACCCGAAGCTGGTCCAAGAGCACTAGGGCATAGATCAATTCTATTTGATCCTAGAGAATATGAAGCCAGAAATATTGTAAATAATATAAAAAAACGAGAATGGTACAGACCTTTTGCCGGTGTGATACTTAGATCAGAATTTAAAAAATACTTTTTTACTGAGGGGCTAAACGATTCCCCACATATGACAATTAATTTCACATCAAACGAAGAAGGAAAAAATCTATTTCCTGCTGTCATTCATGTTGATGGGTCTTGTAGAATACAAACTATTGATAAGGAAGATGGATTTTTATATAATTTATTACTGGCATTTTATAATGTAACGGGATGCCCGGTTCTATTAAACACAAGTTTAAATTTAGCAGGCAGACCTTTAATTCAAACTAAACAAGATGCAATTCAATTACTAAATAATAGTAAATTAGATTACATTTATTTTGATGATGAGAAAGTTTTATTAAATGCGTAAAAGTTTAGATGATTATATAGTAATTTTCAAGGATATAATTCCAAAAAATCATTTACTTTTTTTAAGTGATTATGTAGAAAATATTGAGTATAATAAACATGCATATTATAATAATTTTTCTGGGAAAATGAAAACTAATTCCTACGATTTGGAAATTTCTAAAAATGCTGATATAGAAGATAAATCTGGATTACGTAGTTTTATTTTAACAGCAATAGATGATTACTTAAAGTTTTTAAGGTTGCCTTATTTTAGAGCAGTAAAAACTATTACTACTGTTAGAATAAATAGATATTTAGAAAATACTAGTATGGACTTACATTGTGATCATATTTATTCTATGTTCGACGGAAAGGTAAAGGGTGTGCCTGTATTAAGTGTTCTGGGCGCTTTAAATAATAATTACGAAGGTGGTGAATTAGTGTTTTTTGAAAATACAAAAATTGAACTTAGGGCAGGTGATATCATGGTATTTCCCTCAAGTTTTCTTTTTCCGCATAGAGTAGAACCGGTTAGGCAAGGGGTTAGATATTCTTTTGTATCTTGGGCTGCTTAATGAAAACTTATATTATAAGATTGAAAGAAAATAATTTTTCTTGTAATTTAGCTGAAGAAACTATGGTTTCATGCAATAATTTAAATATCAATGCTAAATTTTTTGATGGCATACGAATTACAGATATAAAAGATTTATCTAGATTTTACTTAAAAGTTAATAATAATCAAAAACATATTACACTAGGAACTATTGGTTGTTTTTTAAGTCATTGGAGTTTATGGAAAAAATGTAGTGAAGATTTAGAATCATATTTAATTCTCGAACACGATGCCTTAGTGTTGAAAGATCCTAAAATAATTGATATGGATATAAAAGAAGTATGTCATTTAGATGCCTTTATACCATTTAATTCTAACTTGCCTTCAGATAGTGAAGAACATTTTTTAAAGTATAATCAGAATGTAAAAATAGAAAAAAATGGAGTATCTGAGTATCCTATTAATAGTTTTTATCCCAAAGACAAGTTAACCGAAACTATAGGTACTTTTAGTTTTAGAGGAGCATATGGATACATTCTTAAACCAAAGGGAGCTAAAAAACTAATAGAATTTTGTAATCAATTTGGTGTTATGCCTGCGGATAGAGCTATTTGTGATAAGATATTATATCTTCAAAGGACAAATTCTACATATGTAAGATTAAATCCTTTTTTCAAATCTCTTAAAATACAAAGAGATTATTCAACCAGAACATAAGGTTTCAAATGAACAATTTAGTACAAAAAATTAAAGATATAAATTTATTTAATGTGCAAAAGATTGTAGAATATTTTAGAACTCATGTAACAGCTGCTACTGCAGAAACTATTACTTGGGTTGCAATAATTTTAATTCATGCATCTATTGTTCCCACAATGATTGCTTTGATGGCGGGATTGTCTGACAAAACTCCTCCTATTGATCTGGTATTGTTTATTTGGGGAGGATTATCTTTATTGTTTATTCGTGCAGCAATTTTAAAGGATATGCTTAACGTGATTACTATTGGTTGTGGATTTTTAGCACACGCAATTATGCTAGCTTTGGTGCTATTTAAATGATTGAAGAATTTAATAAGTTAACCGATGGCATTATAATAACTAAAAGATTTAGATCGGCAAATGAATTTTCTCTGCACATAGAAGAAAAAGTAGCCAAAGAAAAAATCGGTTATATGGATGCTATCATAGATTATTGTAATAATATTGACATTGATGTTTCTTCAGTTGCCTCATTGGTGAATCAATCTTTAAAGGATAAAATTCAGATTGAGGCGGAAGAAGCAAATTTACTAAAACGAAGGGGTAAATTACCTATATGATCGTAATGGATGCATTTGAAGTTTATAAGTATTACTTGGCATTAAAGTTACATTTTACAACAGACAAATATGATGTTATTGAACAGAAGGGGAAAGTTAGAGCAACCAGACAAGCTTTTGCTAAAAGAAAAGATTTGTATGCAATAAATAAAGTAGCAAAAACTTATACAGACGAAGAAGTAGCTAATTTTCTTATTGCTAATTTCGTTTCTGGAGATCGGTGGGGCGGAGTATTTGATACAGAAGCAAAAGAGACCTATATTCTTTGGAAGAAAAGAGTAGAAAGTTTGTCATATAATTTCACGCAAGATTTAGATAAACTTTTAGAGGAATTGGAAGAGAGCAAAAAGCAGTTTGGTGATCTTTTCAATTGTGCAAAAGGCGAACATCCATATATAATTAAGGCATATTTGAGAAAAAGCATAACAATAGAAACACTAGTAATACTGGACAAATTATATGGGTTGGTTAACAAATTCGATACAGAAATTAGTGACACTATTGTTTGGCCCGATATATCAAGACTAATTAAAAAGTATAGACCGTTCCTTGTAATAGATAAGGATAAATTTAATGAAATTATTAGAAGACGATTTGGATATGACGGCGCAGAGACTAACCAACATTGAAACAGAATTAATTCGAATAAACGAGCAAATTAATGCTATGGTAGATAGTCTCAATACTCAAATTGAATCAATAAAAGAAACACAAAGGTATTTAATAAAGCTAGCTAGAAATCAGCAGGAATTAACCAAAAGAATTTCAGCATGGCCATACATTGTGGTTAATAATAGAGACGAGGAAGTTTAAAATCATATGGGTGACACAAAACGGTTTGACGATTATGATCGCGAAAAAAGATTACATAAGATCAAATCTTCCAAAAATAAACTAGACAAGCATCGAAAATTAATATATAATGTAGTATCATCGAGAAAAGATGATGCAGAATTTGATGAGTTTCTTGAGTATGATACTTATACAAAAATCAAACGACGCTAAAATTTTATACAACGCAAATACGGAGTAATACAAATGGCATTTACATCTCTATCCGATCTTCGCAAATCTCGTGGTGGTTTTGATACACTAATGAAAGAGGTTGAGAAGATTTCTAATCCCCAATCTGAAGCAAAAGGCGATGATCGCTTTTGGGTTCCTGCGGTAGACAAGGCAGGTAACGGATATGCAGTTATTCGTTTTCTTGCACCTCCTAAAGGTGAAGAACTTCCCTGGGTTCGTATTTGGTCTCATGGTTTCCAAGGTCCATCAGGTAAATGGTACATTGAAAATTCATTGACCACTATTGGTCAGACTGACCCTGTTTCTGAGCTTAATACTAAACTATGGAATAGTGGTAGTGAAGCAGATAAAGAAACAGCTCGTAAGCAAAAGCGTAAATTAAATTACATTACAAATATTCTTGTTATTAAGGATGCCGCTAATCCTGAGAATGAAGGAAAAGTTTTCTTATTCAGATTTGGTAAGAAAATTTTTGACAAGATTAAAGATGTTTCTCAACCACAATTCGAAGATGAGAAACCAATTAACCCATTTGACTTCTGGGAAGGAGCAAACTTCAAACTTAAGATTCGTAATGTTGAGGGTTATCGTAATTATGATAAATCTGAGTTTGATTCTCCTAGCCCAGTAGCAGATAACGATGATCGTATCGAGGCAATCTGGAGTAAGCAATATTCACTTACAGAATTCCTTGATCCCAAGCACTTCAAGACTTATGATTTCTTGAAGCAAAAATTAGAAACAGTATTGTCGGGTACTACAGCACCAGCTGCTCGTAGAGCCGAAGAAGTAGAACTAGATGAACCGATGGCACCTGCTCCAAAAGCGCAGGTTGTATCTAAACCTGCAGCAAAGGCGCCACCTAAAGAAGTAGATTTTGATGACGACGAAGAATCGTTATCTTATTTTGCCAAATTGGCAAACGATGACTGATAGCTAGTCCAAGCTGTATGCGAGTATCCGTCTGACTAATTCAGATCATGAATCGCTAAGGATGACGACCTATTATTTTAAACTTTAAAAGGAAACTTTTATGAAAACTTTAATTGCACTTTTCGCAGCACTTGGTCTTATTACTGGAGTTTATGCAGCTGATGCTAAGAAAGAGGAGCCAAAGAAGGATGCTCCTAAAGCAGAAGCAAAGAAAGAAGAACCTGTTAAGCCAAAGGTAAAGCCTGTTGGTAAAGACGGTAAGCCAGTAGAAGAAAAGAAAGAGGAGCCAAAGAAGGACGCTCCTAAAGCCGATCCTGCTAAGAAGTAATTTAGTAGTCAACAAAAAAGGGAGCCTAGCTCCCTTTTTTTATGCAAACGCTGATACCCTATCCACATATCTTTCTAATGCTGAACTCATCGTTCCTCTTGGTTGAGCTTTAATAGGAGACAGTGTTTGAGTATTATTAGTTTGTACTGCATTAGAAACTATTGGTGGCGCTAGTGTGGGAGCAGATGATTGACGTTTTAAATCTTCATTATCTCTACTCATTTCAGACATGGGTGTTGCTATATCTTTTTTCTCTGCAGGTGTTATTTTATTAACAAGCTCTTGCTTTTGTTTACTATATTGTGCTTCGATTGCGGGCGGATATTGTTTACCCATATCTTTAGCCATACCAATTACTGCCATTTGTTTTTCAGATAATGGTTGTCCTTCTATATATGCTTCGCCTGCTATTCTTATTCCCTTTTCTTCAATTTTACCAGGAGTAGGTGTCTCATCTTTTTTACCTATTCCAAAAAATGAGCCAATAGCATTTCCTGCTTTTTGAATACCTTGAGCAGCAGTTTTTTCGCTTAATAATCCGAAAGTTGCGCCGGAAGCTATACCACCTAAGGTTGATGATATTTTTTGTCCTGTTGTAGCTTTTTCACCTTCTTTGAGATCAAAATTCTGTTCTGTGTTTTGAAATCCCTCGAAACCACTGTAAGCAGCTCCAGCTATTGCTGCCGCTGGTCCTAATACTTTTGCAGCTTTGCCAGCCATACCCAAAAATTTACTTACTTTTCCCCCTGCTTTATCTGGGGCTTTGCCATTACCTGCTATATCTCCAATAGCATCTAATCCAGATTTAGCAACATCAAGTGCTCCTACTCCTCCACCCCCTTCCCCACCGCTCTGAGATTTCAATTCTTCGGGATTTATAACTTTAACTAATATACCATCATTTAACATAGCCTTTTTAATACTAGCTATATCTTCAACAAGCTTTGTTGAAATTGTTCCAGAAGACGAAGGTTGCTCTATTTTCTTAGATGTGTCTAATATAGAAGGCGTTGGATTAGTTTTTTGCTTGGGTCCCTCAAGCATTAATGGAGCTATAGATTTGGGTGCTTCTAGTATAGGAGTTTTAGATTGTACAGGCGTAACATCTATTACATCATCATATTTTTTCTTAGGCGCTTCTAGTAAAGGAGTT
>Ga0172373_10001273_pt1 | contig 41011 bp, 31 predicted proteins | sample Lak10m_2_FD_114546 | JGI IMG/M metagenome (GOLD analysis project Ga0172373, IMG submission 114546) | Freshwater microbial communities from Kabuno Bay, South-Kivu, Congo - kab_092012_10m | ecosystem: Environmental > Aquatic > Freshwater > Lake | place: Democratic Republic of the Congo... | reverse complement strand
GCGAAATGCCTCCGCTGCCGCCGTTCGGATCGCCACCTCCGTGCTCTCGCCCTCCCGAAAATTCACCGACTCAATCACCAGCTGCAGCCCCATGATCGGATGCCCGTAGTTCCCGCCAGCTTCCGCCTCCTTCTGCACAGACTCCAGCAATATCTGCAGAAACTGCTTCGGCAGAGACTCCGGGGACAGCCGACTCTCAACCTGAATGCCGGCTCCCTGATCCGCCAGCTCGCGAGCCAACAGGGTCAAACCAAACCCGATCACTCCCGACGGAAGCTGCCGATGAAAGTCCTCAACAACGCGAACCTCACCCAACAGCTTCTCTCGGTAACTCACCCGCGGCTTGTGGAATTTCACACGCAAATTGAAGTCCCGCTGCATCCGATTGCGGATAATCTCCAAGTGCAGCTCACCCATACCACTAATGATCGTCTGTCCAGTCTCCACGTTCGAGCGAACGCGAAATGTCGGGTCCTGCTTTTCCAGTCGCTTTAACGTCTCCTCCAGTTTTTTCCGGTCCGAACTCGAATCCGGTTCGATCGCCATCGAAATGACAGTCTCAGGAAACACAATCGACTCAAGAGCTACAGAACTGCTCGCGTCGCACAGCGTGTCCCCCGTCGCAGACTCCCGCGGCCCAATCACGCCGCAAATGTCTCCCGCCTCAACTCGCTCCACTTTCTCCCTCGAATCCGACTGAATGTGCCACAGCTGAGTCACCATCTCTTTGCGACCCAGGCGAGGATTGAGCAGTTTGGAGTTGCCCGTCAGGACTCCGGAATAAACCCGGGCAAAGTACAGATCACCATGCGACTCCGCCTGCACCTTGAAAATCAAGGCACAAACAGGTTCGTCCACTGCTGCCCGACGAACCACACGCTGGCCCTCCTGCTTGCCAGCAGGCACCACCCCCTCCACCGGCGGCCGATCCAGCGGACTTGGAAGATACCAGTGGACCGCATCCAGCACTGGCTGTACGCCGATATAGTCGAGCGATGCTCCACACAACACCGGCTGAATCTCACGAGCCAGAGTCGCGCGGCGGATCGCCGCACGCATCAGCTCCTGAGGAATCTCGCCACCCTCCATACAGGCGACCATCAAATCCTCGTCATACAGCGACAATACGTCCAGCATTTCGCCCCGCCACAGCTCCGCATCATCCCGCTGCTCCGCCGGAATCTCCTCTTCCCGAAACTTCTCGCCCCGGGATTCCGCATCCCAGTAAAGAGCCTTCATCGTCAGCAAATCCACCACACCCCGAAAGCCGTCCGAGTTGGTGGACTGCCCTGCCCCGATCGGAATCTGCAGCGGAACGGGCCTCGCATTCAGACGCTCTCGGATCTGCTGCAGAACTCGGTCAAAACCAGCACCAATGCGGTCCATCTTATTAATGAAACAAACCCGCGGCACTGCATACCGGTTCGCCTGCCTCCAGACTGTTTCACTCTGAGCCTCCACGCCCTCCACAGCACTAAAAATCACGACAGCGCCATCAAGCACCCGCAGACTTCGCTCCACCTCGGCAGTAAAGTCAACATGCCCAGGCGTATCAATAATATTGATGTTGGCGCCCTTCCAGCAGCAGGAAACAGCCGCTGAATAAATCGTAATCCCCCGCTGCGCCTCCTCAGGGTCGAAGTCAGTCTGAGTCGTCCCGTCGTCGACATTCCCCATCCGATGAGACGCACCAGCGTAGTACAGGATCCGCTCCGTTGTAGTTGTCTTACCGGCGTCAATATGAGCAATAATGCCGATGTTTCGAATGCTGTCGATTGTTCGAGCCAACTTGCTGGCCATCCGCCGCCCCGCTCACGCAAAGTCCAAAAAAAAAACGCCAAACAAACCGCCACAAGGGCCGTCTGTTCGGCGTGCAAAGAATACTCAGAATTACCAGGCGAAGTGCGAGAACGCCTTGTTGGCGTCCGCCATACGATGCACGTTCTCTCGCTTGTTCATGGCTGCGCCCTCACGCCGAAACGCCGCGACAAACTCTTCCGCCAAAGACCGATCAACCGGCCGCCCCTTGCGACCACGGACAGCCTCAAGAATCCACCGGATAGACAAAGCCTGCTGCCGACGAGGATTAACAGGAGTTGGAACCTGGTACGTCGCACCGCCAACTCGCTTCGATCGAACTTCGATCGAAGGCTTCACATTGTCCACAGCAGAAACGAAGACATTCAACGGATCTTCATTCGGCAACTGCTTCTTCACGATGTCCATCGCACGATAGAAGGCACTCAGAGCAACGCTCTTCTTGCCGTCATACATCAGACAGTTGATGAATTTCGAGACCAGAATGCTGTTGAACCGAGTATCCGGCTTCAACTGTTCCTGACTGGCTGTAAACTTCTTAACCATCGCAAACACTCTCAGACGCTGGAAACTAACTCACCAGAAACGGGAACGACTCACTTCTTCTTCTTGCCGGCCGCCGGAGCTGCCCCGGCCTTCGGACGCTTCGCCCCGTAGCAACTGCGAGCCTGCTTACGGTCCGAAACACCCAGCGTATCGAGCACACCACGGATGATCTTGTAACGCACACCCGGCAAGTCACGCACACGACCGCCACGCACGAGCACAATTGAGTGTTCCTGCAGGTTGTGACCTTCACCCGGAATGTAAGCCGTGATTTCCTTGCTGTTGGACAGCCGAACACGGGCCACCTTTCGAAGAGCCGAGTTCGGCTTTTTCGGGGTTACCGTTTTTACCTGCAAACAGACCCCTCGCTTCTGAGGACAACCCTCGAGAACCGGTGACTTGGACTTCGAGGACTGCTGCTTCCGAGGCTTTCGAATAAGCTGATTAATCGTGGGCATAAACCGCCAGACACACGCAAAGTTCGAGAAACACCATCACTTGCCGACCGCGCCGGGCAAGGGGGAAACGACGCATGGTAACGCCGTTCCCGGTAATCGTCAACCTATTGTCAGGCCAATCATTGTATTCCTCGAGATTCAGCGGGAGCACCCCGCCAAATACCCGAATTCCCAATTGTCAGGGCTTTTCCCAGTCCGTAAACCCGGCAACCCTTCCCCTGGCCAGACAACCGTTCAGTTCAAAGCATCGTCAGACAGGTCGACAAACGAAGGAGCCGCCGGGCGGTCCGGATCCATTCGCCGAGCCTGAATGTCAGCCGCACCCATCAGATCCTTGCGAGCCGCAGCCATTCGCGCCCGCTGTTCCTCCTGCTCTCGCAGCGCAGAATCATGGATCCGTACCTGAGCATCCTGGTGCAAATCAAATCCAGTACCAGCCGGAATCAAGTGCCCAAGAATCACGTTTTCCTTCAAACCCACCAGCCGGTCCTCACGACCACCCAGTGCCGCGTCTGTCAGAACCTTGGTCGTCTCCTGGAAACTGGCCGCCGAAATGAAACTCTCGCTCGATACAGCAGCCTTCGTAATCCCCAGTAACTGCGGACTAGCCTTGGCCTTCTTCAAAGCAACAAAGCGAATCGGCTTCGACAACTCCTGGTTGACTTCCTCGATTTCCTTCACCGAGACCTTGTCGCCAACAACGTAGTCCGAACCACCCGGGTCCGTAATGCGACCACGCTGCTCAAGCTCATCATTAATCTTCTTCAGCTCAAACTTGTCAACCAGCAGACCCGGCAACAGATCCGTATCACCCACACTGTCGACACGCACCTTTCGCAGCATCTGCGAAACGACGATCTCAATGTGCTTGTCGTCAATCTCCACTCGCTGTGCTCGATAGACGTTCTGAATTTCATGCAGCAGGTACTGCTGCACTTCCTCCGGCCCACTCACACGCAAAATGTCCTGCGGCACAAGCGGACCACGCACCAGCGCGTCACCAGCCTTGACCTGGTCGCCGGAATGCACCTGCAAATCCTTGCCGTGCGGGATCACATGCTCCACCTCAGATCCATCTGCACCCTTCACCAGCACAATTCGCTTGCCACGCTTCTTCTCAGCCGGCAACTCAACTTCGCCGTCAATCTCAGCCACAACCGCCGGGTCGCGCGGCTTTCGAGCCTCAAACAGCTCGGTGACTCGAGGCAGACCACCGGTGATGTCCTGAGTACCAGAGGACTCACGGGGAGTCTTGGCGACAATTGCTCCAGCCGATACCTGCCCACCATCCTCAACCTCAATACTGGCCCCCTCAGGCAGATAGTAAAAGTCGAGAATTCGACCCGCTCCGTCTTCCACCACAACCTGCGGATGCAGACCGGACTTGTGCTCAATCACAGTCCGACGCATCGTGCCCGAACCCTCTTTCTCCACCCGAATCGACTGACCCTCAACACAGTCCTCCAGACGGACCCGGCCACCCACCTGAGCAATAATCGGAATGGCATGCGGATCCCAGTTGCAAAGCACGTCACCCGGCTTCACAGCCTGGTTCTCCCCAACGTTCAACACAGCACCGTTGGGAACCCGCTGAGTCTCAACCTCGCGTCCGCGATCGTCCACAATCGCGAGCTCACCGTTCCGCCCCAGCACCACCTGACGACCCTCAGCGTTAATCACGCTGCGAATGCGAGTAAACCGGACATTACCGCCACGCTTGGCGATCAGCTCACTCTCCTCAACCGCCGTCGTACCAACTCCACCCATGTGGAACGTACGCATCGTCAGCTGAGTACCAGGTTCGCCGATACTCTGAGCAGCAATGATCCCCACCGCCAAACCCATTTCCACAAGGTCGCCAGTGGAAAGGTCCATCCCGTAGCACAGCTGGCAAAGGCCCAGCGAAGCCTCACAGGTCATCGGACTGCGGACCTGAATTCGCTCCAGACCCATCTCTTCAATTCGACGAGCCTTCTCGACGGTGATCATCTCACCTTCCCGAACAATCGTCTCCTCAGTAATCAAGTTCACGATGTTCGTTCGACTGACTCGGCCACGAATCGCGTCCGCCAGACTCACTTCCACCTTCTCGCCACGGTAGACAACCCCGCGAGTAATGCCTTTGGTCGTTCCACAGTCATTTACTGTGATCACCATGTTCTGACAGATGTCGGCCAGCTTACGAGTCAAATAACCGCTGTCCGCCGTCTTCAGAGCCGTGTCAGCCAGACCCTTGCGAGCACCGTGGGTCGAACTGAAATACTCAAGTACCGACAGACCCTCGCGGAAGTTGGACTTAATCGGAGTCTCAATGATTTCGCCACTGGGCTTGGCCATCAGACCACGCATACCAGCAAGCTGCTGAATCTGACCCACGCCCCCTCGAGCACCAGAGAGAGCCATCAGGTAGATCGGATTTACGTACTGACCATTGTCACGCACGTCCTCCTTCAGCCGCTCCATCATCGACTTCGTAATCGACTCTCGAGCATGCGTCCAGGTTTCCAGAACCTTGTTGTAACGCTCCGTATTCGTAATCACACCACGCTCAAACAACTTCATCAGTCTGAGCACCGCTTTTTCGGATTCTCCGATTTCCTTTTCTTTGTTCGGAGCAGTACAGAGGTCGCTCACACCAAACGACAAACCGCTCTCCGTCGATGTCCGGAAACCCAGACTCTTCATGCGGTCCAGCAACTCAATCGTCTCACGACGACCCAGCTCCAGATAACAGTCAGAAATCACACGAGCAAGGTCCTTGCTGCCCAGCGTCTGATTGTAGAACGACATCTTCGCCGGCAGTACGTCGTTGAAAAAGACGCGCCCCGGAGAAGTCTCCACCAGACCACCAGAACGATACTTGTCCGCCTCTTCTCCCTTGACCCGCTTGTTGCGAGGCAGTCGGACTCTGATCGTCGCATGACGACCAACCTTGCCCTGCTGGAATGCCATGAACACTTCAGCAATTGACGAGAACACCATGCCGTGCCCCACATGGTCCGGCTTCTTCAGAGTCTGGTAGTAACATCCCATCACGATGTCCTGCGACGCCGAGATAATCGGGGCACCGTTGGCCGGACTAAAGATGTTGTGCGTCGACATCATCAGAGTCGTAGCTTCAACCTGAGCCTCCATCGACAACGGCAGATGCACCGCCATCTGGTCGCCGTCGAAGTCGGCGTTGAAACCCTTGCAGACCAGCGGGTGCAGACGAATCGCATTGCCCTCAACCAGTACAGGCTCAAATGCCTGAATCCCGATGCGGTGCAAAGTCGGTGCTCGGTTCAAAAGCACAGGGTGATTGCGAATCACCTCGTCAAGAATATCCCACACATCCTCGTCGCGGCGCTCCAGCATCCGCTTGGCACTCTTGATCGTGTCCGCATGACCCAGATCCTTCAGGCGGCGAATCACAAATGGCTGAAACAGCTCAAGCGCAATCTTCTTCGGAAGACCACACTGATGCAGCTTGAGCTCGGGACCAACCACGATCACGCTTCGAGCCGAATAGTCGACTCGCTTGCCCAGCAGGTTCTCGCGGAATCGCCCCTGCTTGCCCTTGATCATGTCCGTCAGGGACTTCAGCGGGCGGTTCGATGAACCCAGCACCGGACGCTTGCAGCGATTGTTGTCGAACAATGCATCCACCGACTGCTGCAACATTCGCTTTTCATTGCGAACAATCACCTCAGGAGCATTCAAATCGACCAGCTTCTTAAGTCGGTTGTTGCGGTTGATAATGCGACGGTACAGATCATTCAGGTCGCTCGTGGCAAAATTGCCGGAATCCAGCAACACCAGAGGTCGCAAGTCCGGAGGAATCACGGGGATCACGTCCAGAACCATCCACTCAGGACGATTCTGACTATCCCGCAGAGCCTCCACGATCTTCAGTCGCTTAATCAGGTCCTTGCTCTTTTGCTGACTGCCGGTCTTCGCAAGCTCAGCACGCAGCTCGACAGACAGATCCGCCAGACGCATCTGAGACAACAGCTTCTTGATCGCCTCGGCACCCATCCCCAGTTCAAAGTTGCCCTCGCCGTATTCGCGGCGAGCCTGACGAGCCTCCTCCTCGGTCATCATCTGAGAATGCTTCAGCGGAGTCTCACCAGGGTCCACAACGACGTAGTCCTGGAAATAGATCACCTTCTCCAGCGAGGTGGTCTTCATGTTCAGCAACGCACCCAGACGACTGGGCATCGATTTGAAGAACCAGATGTGCACAACCGGAGCAGCCAGCTCAATATGGCCCATGCGCTTGCGACGAACGCGACTGTGAGTCACCTTGACGCCGCAGCGATCACAAATCATCCCCTTATACTTCATGCCGCGGTACTTGCCGCAGGCACACTCCCAGTCCTTCTCAGGTCCGAAAATGCGCTCGCAAAACAAACCGTCCCGCTCCGGACGATACGTGCGATAATTGATCGTCTCAGGCTTCTTGACCTCGCCAAATGACCAGCCACGAATATCGTTCGGGCTGGCCAGACTGATCTTCACTGCCGCAAAGTCATTAACACGATCAAACTGACCTTCGCTGACGCTCACGTCCGCTTCTCCCGTCTTTCCAGCAACTACCGGATATCCCTGGAACGCTGATCCACCGCACAGACTGCCTGCCCACGCCGACTCACTCAGGAATCAGGAACAGCAGCGGCGGCAGAGCCTCTGCTGTCCCGGCCACCATCTCAGGTGCCCGCTTTCTCCAGCTGCAGATTCAAACACAAACCACGAATTTCGTTGTTCAATACGTCGAAACTCGCAGGTGTTCCGGCTTCCAGAGTATTCTCGCCCTTCACCATGCTCTCGTAGATCTTCGTACGCCCCTCGACGTCGTCGCTCTTCACAGTCAACAGCTCCTGCAGAATATAGGCCGCCCCATAAGCCTCCAGAGCCCAGACCTCCATCTCCCCGAAACGCTGACCCCCAAACCGCGCCTTGCCACCCAGCGGCTGCTGCGTGATCAGCGAGTACGGGCCGGTCGCTCGAGCATGCACCTTGTCATCAACAAGGTGATGCAGCTTCAGCATGTAGATATAACCCACAGTCGTCTTCTGCTCGAGACGCTCACCGGTTCGGCCGTCACGCAAGTGAGTCTTTCCGTCCTCAGGAAGACCCGCCTCACGCAATGCAACCCGCACGTCCTCCTCGCTGGCCCCATCAAACACCGGACAAATCGCTCGATAACCAAGCTTGCCGGCAGCCCAGCCCAGATGAGTCTCCAGGATCTGACCCACATTCATGCGGCTCGGAACACCCAGCGGGTTCAGAATAATGTCCACAGGCGTCCCGTCCTCAAGGAACGGCATGTCCTCAATCGGAAGTACCTTTGAAATCACCCCTTTGTTCCCGTGCCGACCAGCCATCTTGTCTCCGACCGAGATCTGACGCCGCGAAGCCACATACACCTTCACCATCTGCAGCACTCCGCTGGGCAACTCGTCCCCACGCTTCATGCTGTTAACCCGATGGTCCTCACGGTCAATGACGTCCTCGACCAGCACCCAGTTTTCTCGCAGGACCTTGCGAGCAGCAGTCTTCTTCTGAGGACTGCGGATGTCCATCTCCTCGAAGTGATTCTGGAACCGGCGGGCATACTCGGCGACCACACGAGCATCATCGTGCTTCGTCAGAGCCCGACCCTCTTCGTCAGTCACCTGCTGCTCCAGCGCACTCTCAAACTCCACAAGGAACGACTTGAAAGCCTCAGCGATGGCCGTCTCAGCATCCTTCTCAACACGCTTCAACTCATCCTCGAACTTCTTGCGCTCTACCTCGGACAAACTCATCCGACGCGAAAAACGCTCTGTGTGGATCACGATGCCACTCACACCGCTGGGCACCTCGAGACTCTCGTTTTTGACGTCCTCACCGGCACGACCGAAGATTGCATGCAGCAACTTTTCTTCCGGTGTCAGCTCGCTCTTCGCCTTCGGCGAGACCTTGCCAACAAGAATGTCGCCGGGGTTAACGCGAGTCCCCACTTTGATGATGCCGGAATCGTCAAGGTGACGAAGAGCCTTCTCACTCACGTTGGGAATGTCACGAGTAAACTCTTCACGACCCAGCTTCGTCTCGCGAATTTCCACATCAAACTCGTCCAGGTGAATCGACGTGTAAACATCCTCCTTCACCAGTCGCTCAGACAGAATAATCGCGTCCTCAAAGTTGTAACCCTCCCAGGACATGAACGCCACCATCACGTTTCGACCCAATGCCAGCGACCCGTTCCTCGTCGCAGCACTGTCGCACAGAACCTGCCCCGCACGAACCTTGTCCCCAACCCGCACAATCGGCTTCTGGTTCAGACAGGTCCGCTCGTTAAGACGCACAAACTTGCGGAACGGGAATCGTCGACCATCCACCTCCACAACATTGGCGTCCACATAGGTGACCTTGCCACTCTTCGGTGCACGCAGGACCATGCCCGAGTTCTGAGCAACAAACTGCTCCATCCCCGTGCCCACCACCGGGCGCTCTGCAATCAGCAGAGGTACAGCCTGACGCTGCATGTTCGATCCCATCAGAGCACGGTTCGCGTCGTCATGCTCGAGGAACGGAATCAAACCCGCAGAAACACCCACCATCTGACAAGGAGCCACATCGATGTACTGCACCTCAGAACGGTCAATCCAGACCACGTCGCTCTTGTTTCGAGCCAGTACGCGGTCCTCGGCAATCTGACCATCCTGCACCAGCGTATCCGCCGGACAGACAAACGCAGACGCCTCTTCGTCGGCACGCAACCAGACCACCTCGTCCGTCACCTGCGAATCCCGGACAACACGGTAAGGCGAAATCAGGAAGCCGTAGTCGTCAACACGAGAATAGATGCTGAGGCTTGAAATCAGGCCGATGTTGGTGCCTTCAGGAGTCTCCACGGGACAGATTCGACCATAGTGCGAAATGTGCACGTCACGAACTTCAAATCCCGCTCGCTTACGGTTCAAACCGCCAGGACCCAGAGCCGACAACCGGCGCTCGTGAGTCAACATGCTGAGCGGGTTCGTCTGGTCCACCACCTGCGACAGTTCGCTTCGACCATAAAAATAGTCGATGGCGGCTGAGACAGACTTGGGATTGATGAGCGTTCGCGGAGTCATACTGTCCGCTTCCTTCACACTCATTCGCTCCTGAACCGTACGACGAAGCTTCAGGAAACCCTTGCGGATCTCGTCCGCCGCCAGCTCGTCAATTGTTCGCAGACGCCGATTGCCCAGGTTGTCAATGTCGTCAATCTGCGCACTCTCGTCAGCCAGACGCAGCCTGACGATGTACTTCATCGAATTGATGTAGTCCAGCGGATCCAGAGTCATCTGGTCGTCCGAAATCTCCTGCTGGAACTTTCGATTGATGCGGAATCGACCAACCCGACCAAGACGATAACGATTCACATCAAAGAACTTCTCTCGGAACAGGTCGATCGCCTTGTCGAGATTCGGAGGATTGCCGGGACGCAGTCGCTGGTAGATCTTGAGGAGCGCCTCTTCATGAGTCGAAGTGCCGTCCTCAGCCAGCGTCTTCAGAATCAAATGATCCTTCACGTCCTCGGCCAGAATCACTTCAACACTCTTCAGTCCGGCCAGCAGCATCTCTTCCGCCACCGCCTCTGTGATCTCACTGCCGGCATCAACCACGATCTCACCGGCTCGCTCATGCTTCGGCGGATAAACGACGTCCTCCACCGAGTAATGTCCGGTCAGCTCCTTGATGGTGGACTTGGCGCTCAGCTTCAGAGTCGTGACGCTGTAGAACAGACGGATAATCTGCGCGTCTGTGGAATGCTCCCGAGACATCGCTCGCAGCAGCGTCAGCGCCGAGAACTTGCCACTCTGGTCAATCCGCACACCAATCGCGTCACGCTTGCTGACCAGCAGCTCAATCCAGCTGCCACGCTCGGGAATAATGCGGCACGAGTGCGTCTTGCGGTCGCTGCTGGCCGACTCTTCCGCCATTACGAAGTCAACGCCCGGCGAACGATGCAGCTGGCTGACCACAACTCGTTCTGCACCGTTGATGATGAATTCCCCGCCACCCACCATTATCGGAATGTCACCAAGGTACACCTCTTCCTCAACCGTCTGCTCCTTAACCAGCTTCATCCAGACCCGAAAAGGCATCCCGTAGGTCAGACGAAGCTGCCGACACTCCTCGGGCGTGTAGCGAGGCTTGCCGAGCTCATAGCGAGTGTACTCGAGACGGAACTGCTTGTCGAAACTTTCGATCGGGAACACTTCCCGCAAAATCGATTCAAGCCCGACGTCCAGACGATCCCGCGACGGACGATCAGCCTGCAAAAACCGAGCGTAGGAAGCAGTCTGAATCTGCGTCAGACCAGAAATCTCGTACTCAGCCTGGATTTTACCAAAGCCCCGAACGGTATCCTGGTCGATCGTACGAATGGAAGGTACCGGCATGCCCAATCCTGCCTATCATTCAAAACACACAAATTGACGCAGACCCAGTCCGAAAACAAACCGCAACACAGCAGTGTATCGATTCACGAGCGAAAAGCCAAACGAGCGCCAGACGGAGGAATCGCACCATACCGCCTGCCGCCGAATCACCCCGTGGACTGATGTCAACAATTTCAACAAATCCGCGCAGAACACCGACAATTCAAGACGACACCGGACCGGACTCAAGTGCGCGCGACAAAAGGCACCTGCCGAACAAGTTCCAGCAGCTGCCTGCACACACACGGCCAAATTCAAGCACAGACACACGGTCGCCCGTCACAGTGCGCCGAGCCTTCTTTTCAGGTGCATTCGCGACGCCAGGCAGGCGACGCAGACGCGCATTAACGTAATTCTACGCGGCCGAGGCCCAGAACGGGCCCCGGCTACGCAAACGAAAAGCTCTGCTACACGCAGGTCAGCACAATCACTTGATGTCTACAGCCGCTCCGGCTTCGACCAGTTCCTTCTTCAGCTTCTCTGCGTCTTCCTTGCTCACACCCTCTTTCAGGGTCTTCGGAGCACCTTCGACGAGATCCTTGGCTTCCTTCAGACCGAGACCAGTTGCAGCGCGCACAACTTTGATCACGGCGATCTTCTTGGAATCCTCGAAACCGGTCAAAATAACGTTGAACTCGGTCTGCTCAACCTTGGCTTCCGCTGCAGCAGCACCTGGAGCAGCGGCGACCATCACGGCTCCGCCACCCGCGGGCTCAATACCATGAACCTGCTTCAGGTAGTCCACGACCTTGCGGGCTTCCAGCAGCGTCAGGCCAACAATTCGGTCACCCAGTTCCTTCGTGGTTGCATCAAACTCAGTGGCTGCATCAGCAGACATGACCAACACCTTTCTCTTACGATAACTCTCAGTAACACGCTTCGAGCAACAAGCTTCTCGTTAAGCACACAGCACTACGCCAAACCACCGCCCAATTGGCCGGCAGGCTCCTATTCCGCTGGCTCTTTGTCCGCCAGAGTCTTCAACTGGCCAGCCAGACGGCCTCCAGGACCCTGCAGACAACCCGCCAACTGACGCCCCGGAGCGAGCATCAGACCAGCAAGCTCACCAATCGTCTCAAGACGACCGGCACTCTTGCTGAGTGTTTCAATTGCGGCAGCATCAAGCGGCTGACCGTCACAGCTCCCGCCCTTGATCTGCAAATTCTGAATGTCCTTTGCCCACTTCGCTACGGCGCGACTGAGCTGTACTACGTCTTCGCCACCCCACAACAGGGTTGAGGGCCCTGCGAGCACAGCGTCGAGCCCCTTAACACCCTTGCTTTTCAAGGCGTTCAGGGCAACCGAGTTCTTTACCGTCAACGCGGAAATCTGCTCCTTCCGCATCGCCAGACGCCAGCGGTTGGCAGTAATCGCGTCCAGCTTCGACGCGTCCACAACAATGAAATCCTTCGTGCTGCCAACCCGACCCTGAATGTCGGCAATCACCATGTCTTTAACGTGACGACCCATTGCTGCTGCTCGCTATGTTTATCACCAAACGAACCAAACTATCCACACATCTCGCCGACGTCAGACTGCCACAGAGATCGAAGGCATCATCGTCGCAGACACAACCATCCCACGCAGGTAGACACCCTTCGACGTGTTCGGCTTAAGACTGCGAATGTACGCCAGCAGAGACTCAATGTTCTCGGTCAGCCGCTGAGCATCAAAGCTGAGCTTCCCAACTACACAGTGCACGTTCGAGCCGTTATCAACTCGGAACTCAACCTTACCAGCCTTGTACTCACGCACGGTGCTGGCAACATCCTGCGTCACGGTGCCCGCTCGAGGACTGGGCATAAGACCACGAGGACCGAGCACACGGCCGAGAGGACCGACAACGCCCATCATGTCCGGGGTCGCGATACAAACGTCGAAGTCGAGCCAGCCTTCCTTAATCCGATCAGCCAGCTCCTTGCCACCGACAATGTCCGCACCGGCAGCCTGAGCAATTGCTACGTTCTCGCCCTGGGCGAAAACCAGAACCCGCTGAGTCTTACCGATGCCATGCGGCAGCACCAGAGAACCACGGACAATCTGGTCTGCCTGCCGAGGATCAACACCAAGCCGCACCGCAATCTCCACCGTCTGGTCGAACTTGACCCGCTTGACAGCCTTCGGTAGCGAGTCTTCAAGGGACTTCAGCGCCTTGACTGCCTCAGCCAGCGACAAAACCCCGACATCCCCGGCTTTTTTCGCGAGGATCTTCATACGCTTAGACGGTCCTGACATGGCTTGACCCCGTTCCGTTCTGCTGTTTTCTCTTGATTAGCAACCCGCAAATGCAAAGCAACCCCAGCCGTCGCTGGTTCATCCAATAATCTCAATACCCATACTGCGAGCAGTCCCCGCAATCATCTTCTTGGCCTGCTCAAGCGACGAAGCGTTGAGGTCTTCGTACTTCTGTTTTGCAATCTGCTCGACCTGAGCCCCCGTCACAGTCCCCACCTTGGTCTTCAGCGGACTGCCTGATCCGCGAGCAACCCCGGCGGCCTTCTTCAGCAGGACAGCAGCGGGCGGGCTCTTGAGAATAAACTCAAAAGAACGGTCATTGTAAACAGTGATCACAACAGGGATCGTGATCCCCATCATGTCTCGAGTCTTCTCGTTGAACTGCGAAACAAACTGACCGATGTTCACGCCGTGAGGCCCGAGTGCAGTACCGACCGGTGGAGCCGGGGTGGCCTGACCACCAGTCACCTGAACCTTGATCTGAGCAGTAACCTGACGCTGCTTGCCCATGAAAACTCATCCCGTCCATTCGCCGCAACCCAAAAGGCCGCTGCCAGTTCCCGGCGACAAATGCCGCCTTCGAGAAAAACTAAACCGCTTCCAACTGCCAGTGATCAATCTCTACAGGAGTCGATCGTCCGAAGATCTCAATCAGCACGGAAACCTTCCCGCTCTGCTCATCGATCCCCTCTACCCGACCTTCAAAATTCTCAAACGTGCCCTCGCGAATCTTCAGCAGATCCCCGATTGCAAAACCAATTTTCACCTTTGGCACAGCTGTTGACTGTTGCTCGGCCCGCCCAAGCATCCGGTCGACCTCGTGCTGCTCCATCGGCAGCGGCTTACCAGCAGCCCCAGCAAAATCACCCACTCCACCTGTGTCCCGCACCAGATACCAGGTCTCATCGTTCAGAAGCATCTGAACCATGATGTACCCCGGAAACAGCTTGCGGTCCTGCTCGCGAGAAGCACCGCTGCGAGTATCCACGACTCGTTCCGAGGGGATGATGATCTCCCCAAAAAACTCCTCAAGCTTCTCGCCGTGTATCTTTTTCAGCAACGCTTCGCGAATTGTACGCTCACGATTCGTCTGAACCTTCAAAACGTACCAGCTCATGTCAGCGCGGTTGACCGCAGGAGTCGCCAGGGGCTTTGCAGGAGCCTTGCGACTGGCTGGTTTCTTTTTCTTCGGCTGCGGAACAGCCGGACCAGAACCACCCTGGTCTTCACCGGTATTTTCAGATGTTTCATCGACCATCACCGGACCTCCTTCACCTGGCAGAAAACGAATCGCGTATGGTGACCACACGACCATTGAAATGCAACCAGGTTCCTCCTGCTTTCGTAAGTTTGCCGTGGCTGACCCGGCCTGACTGCTGTGCCAGCCTACCGCCCACCTCCGCGATCGCGACTAGCCAAGCAGTTCGTTGAAGCCAATCACTGAGAACGTCCAGGTCCAGACAAGATCGATCAAAAACAAGAAGGTTCCCAAACCAACCATCGTTGTCACAACGACTACCGTAGCCTGCACAACCTCCTGCTTCCCAGGCCACGTCACTCGCAGTAACTCGGATTCCACAGATATCAGAAAGTCGGCAAACACCGACAGATTAACAAGCCGGAACGCCAGCAGTGCAGAAGCCACCCAGAGAACCAGCGGGAATCCGACCTGAATTGATCTTCCCTGAGCCATCAATGGGCCGCGGGCAAGAGTAATACAGCCGAACGCCGCCAGAATGGCGATGGCAAAAAACGTGAACTGACGAACCATGCGCCCCTGGTTCACCTTGTACAAGCCCCCCCGAAACAGTTCGGTCAGGACAGACTGGGCTCCGCTTTTGCTGCTCATCTGAGAACCGTATTTCCGAGCACTGAGGCGTAAGGAGACACTAGAGATAAACCATGGTACGGCAGTGAGAACGAAATGCACTCTGTTTCAGCGACTGCAACCGGCTGTCCTGCTAAATCACAGACAATCCGAATTACGAGTTCAGCGTGTTAGTCGCGATTAGTCGCCATATTCAGGCGACAAGCCCAGGGAAACACGGGCGGAGGGAGTCGAACCCCCAACCGCCGGATTTGGAATCCGGTGCTCTGCCAATTGAGCTACACCCGTACTTCCGACAACGAAACAGCCAGAGGCCGAACGTTGTCGAGATTACTTCTTGCGAGACTCTTTGTGCAGAGTGTGGCGACGAAGCTTTGGGCAATACTTCATCAGTTCAAGTCGCTCGGTACCCCGAGTCTCCTTGATGACGCGGTAATTCCGAACACCCGTCTCTGTGCACTCCAGCCAGACATACTCACGCATTCCAGCACCCCGTATCAAAATAAAACTGCCTGTCAGCACCGCTGACAGGCAGCCATAACAGTCTTAAAGATCACTGCAGAATCTTGGTAACAACACCAGAACCCACAGTCTTGCCACCTTCGCGGATAGCGAATCGGCTGTTGTCCTCGAGAGCAATCGGCTTGCCCAGCTCAACTTCGACACGGACGTTGTCGCCCGGCATACACATGTCAGCACCACCCAGCAGTTTGGTGGTACCGGTGACGTCGGTCGTACGGAAGTAGAACTGCGGACGATAGCCAGAGAAGAACGGAGTATGACGTCCGCCTTCTTCCTTGCTCAGAACGTACACTTCAGCCTCGAATTTTGTATGAGGCTTAATGCTGTTCGGAGCAGCCAGGACCTGACCGCGCTGAATGTCTTCCTTCTTCAGACCTCGCAGCAGCAGACCCACGTTGTCACCGGCGATGCCCTGATCCAGACTCTTCTGGAACATCTCAACGCCAGTCACTGTGGTTTCGACGGTGTCCTTCAGACCAATGATCTGAATTTTCTCGCCCACCTTCACGGTGCCGGACTCAATACGACCGGTAGCCACGGTACCGCGACCTTCGATCGAGAACACGTCTTCGACGGCCATCATGAAGGCTTTGTCAGAAGCACGCTTTGGCTCTGGAATGTAGCTGTCCAGAGCTTCCATGAGGCTCGTGATGCACTGGCTGTACTTGTCGTCAGCCGGATTGTCGAGAGCTCCGCGAGCGTTGCCGCGAACGAGAGGCACATCGTCGCCTGGGAAACCGTACTTCGTCAGCAGCTCGCGAACTTCCATCTCGACAAGATCGAGCAGTTCAGCGTCGTCGACAAGGTCGCACTTGTTGAGGAACACGACCAGAGCAGGAACCGCCACCTGACGTGCGAGCAGGATGTGCTCGCGAGTCTGCGGCATCGGGCCGTCAGCGGCCGACACCACCAGAATCGCTCCGTCCATCTGAGCAGCACCGGTGATCATGTTCTTGATGTAGTCAGCGTGTCCCGGACAGTCAATATGAGCATAGTGACGGTTCGGAGACTCGTATTCAACGTGGCTGGCCGCAATCGTCACAGTCTTCGTGGCGTCACGCACAGTACCACCCTTGGCAATGTCCGAGTAAGACTTCACAGAAGCCATACCCTTTGCCGCCTGCACCGCAAGAATTGCCGCCGTGGTGGTTGTCTTGCCGTGGTCAATGTGACCAATGGTACCCACATTCACGTGCGGCTTCGTTCGCTTAAACTCACCCTTTGCCATTAACCCGACTCCACTACTATCTTAGCCAGCCCAAAAGCAGGACCGGCTACACAATCAGGTGCAGTGGCACCCCTACACAAGGCGCCCGAAACTTCCCGCCCGAAACACTTCCCCTGAGACTATTGGCTCCATGATCTGACAAAAGCTGCTGATGGGACTTGAACCCATGACCCCGTCCTTACCAAGGACGTACTCTACCAACTGAGCTACAGCAGCGATGGCTTCGGACACCAGGCCCTGTACCACCCAAATCCTGGAATCTATCCTGTGACGGACACGAAATACAAAAATACACGAAAGAGCGGGCGATGGGAATCGAACCCACACAGCCAGCTTGGAAGGCTGGAATTCTACCATTGAACTACGCCCGCAGTTTGTTCTGAACCCAGTTATTCCCGAAGGCTTTTCGCCAGCAGGCACAGCGAGCACAGTTGACAGCGATTGGGGGAAACAGGATTCGAACCTGTGAAGGCATAAGCCACCAGATTTACAGTCTGGCCCCGTTGGCCGCTTAGGTATTCCCCCAGATGAAACAAGCAGACCCCACGTTCGCCACTGAAGACGAACCAGACCTGCAAATTTGTCAAAGAACAGCCGGCTTGAAACACCCGGCAAAACACACCGGAACACAAGGCAGCGAGCCCACTGCAGACTGCAGAAATTACCCACCACACTCGCAAAGCTAGCGGTGGGAATCGAACCCACAACCGCCGGTTTACAAAACCGGAACTCTGCCAATTGAGCTACACTAGCGCAAAACGACACCGCCGAAACGGGTCGCGGAGTATACCGGGAGTCAGTCGTTTATCAAGAGAAAACTCGTGATCGTCTCAAGTTCGAGCAGATCGGAACGGTGGATTTGACGGCTCCCCAAAAGACAGTTTTCGCCGCCCACAGCACCCCCAAACCACCCGCACCCCAACACAAAAGCCCCCCAATTGCCCCGCCCCGCCGAAAAGCTTCCGTTCATTCGGCCGACACCCGAACGGAATTGAGCCTTTCCGTCAGATTCCCGGAATCTCGAACGCACGACGCTCAGCAATTCGCCGCAATTTCTCCAGTGTCCGCACCTCAATCTGACGCACTCGCTCCTTCGTCACACCCAGCCGCCAACCCACCTGCTCCAGCGTCTCAGGCTCCAGACCCTCGCCAAGACCATACCGAAACGCTATCACCTTCTGCTCCCGACCATCCAGCTCACACAGCAACTCACGGATCACACCCTTCTGCATACTGTTAACATGTTCATCTGACGTGAACGACCTGCGGTTTTCCACAGACTGAGAAAAAACTTCGTCGTTGCCAGTGCGGAATCGGTCCAGCCGCTGCAGCTCAGCCGGAATCGTCCGAGTGAAGTTCTTCAAAATCGCCCACGACGCATACGTCGAGAACTTGTTGCCGCGACTGTAGTCAAATTTCTCCACAGCCCGCATCAATGACACATTCCCGTCACTCACCAGCTCGTAAAAACCCTCCAGCTGCTTCACAAACTTCTTCGCAATACTCACCACCAGCCGCAGATTCGAACGAATCAGATGGTTTTTCAGCTCAGTAATCTCCTCCTTCAGCGACTCCAGACGGTCCAGCAGACGGCGACGAGCCCGCCCGGACTGCAACTGCTGACGCAACTCACAGAACTGGTACTTGCGGAAATTCATCCGGCGGAAAAAGTACTGCTCCTGCTCTCGAGTCAACAAAGGCACCCGGTAAAGCTCCGCTAAATACGCCGGAATACCTTCCGGAATTCGCACGCGACCCACAGGAGCTGACTCAGGTGCCTCAGCACCGCAAATCACCTTCTCCGCACCCGCAGCACGAAACTCGTCGCTGTCAATGTACTCACAGTCAAACCGCAACAGTCGGTCCGCACGCGCTCGCACCAGCAAATCCTGCAGCGACGAACGACTAAGACCCGCAGACACCATCAGCGAATCCACAGTCTCACCCGAAACACCACCAAACGCAGCCAGATCCGAGAACTCTTTGGATGCCCTCACCATAATCGCTGCTCTCCTTCCCTGTTCAACCACCGCAAACCGCTGAATCCGCTCTCCACACGACAGCAAACACGCACACAACCTCAGCACCGCAAGACCCGCGCCATATCGAAGAAATTCGCCAGGCGAGCACCTGCACCTCTCACACCCAAACGCTCCCGCTCATAAACAGATCAGCAAAATCTGCCGTTTCTATGGCCATTACAGCAAATTCCACCGCCCCAGGAACCAGCCAAAACCTCAACACAACACCCGGAACTGTCCAAATGTTCCGTGTGCGGCCGCAAATAAATGGCCACCAACCGCACAAAACCACCACCTGCAGCCTTCATTCAGTTGCCACTCCCGCACCCAGCCTCTGCAAGTCTTACAATTCCAGACCACAATTTTGTAAAAAGGTTCGTCAGTCACTCCCCTCAACTACAAACGCGACGGTTGAGCCCTGCTGATGCGCCATCATATTGACGTCCGCCATGTCTCCAATTCGCTCGCGGCACTGCCATCACCACCAGCACGCTCGTCCAATGCCTGCCACACCACAAAAATCCCTGCTTTTCCCCCACGAATCTCCACTGTCCGTTTCCCTCCGCCTTTTCTCAGCGTTATTCTGCAGATTCCATCATCCCGCGATGCCCTCCCCCACAAACCCCGTACAGCTACGGGAATTTTTGTCGGATCAGACTATGCCCACCCAAGCCGCCGCCAAAGTCCGCCGCTATACCTCCACACTGTTGCTCTTTGCTGCTGTCTGGGTGTTCAGCCTGCAGCAATCGGTGCAGGCCCAGGATCCAGTCAGCACCACCGCACCCTCCGCCACTGATTCCACTCAGCCGGCCGGCGAAATCCCGTCAGCAGAACCAGCAGCCGCAGCTCCCGTGGCCCCCGGTACCACAGCCAGCCCGGAATCGCCTGCACCAGGCGCTCAAAAGGAAGGCCTGTTTGCTCGCATCAACACTGCCCTCGAACCCGTGGATAAATTCTTCGGAGTCGTCAACGGTTACGTGGGAGGCTTCATCTTCTTTCCGATCCCGCTGGGCAGCAGCGGCGAAATCCCGTTTGCCGTGCTGATCCTTGTCTCGGGAGCCCTGTTCTTTACCATCCGCATGGGCTTCATCAGCCTGCGCGCCTTCGGGCACTCAATCTCCATCCTCGCCGGCAAATACGACAATCAGAACGACAAGGGTGATGTCAGCCACTTCCAGGCCCTCACCACAGCCCTGTCCGCCACTGTGGGCCTCGGCAATATTGCTGGTGTCACCACAGCTATTGCACTCGGTGGCCCAGGTGCTGCCTTCTGGATGGTACTGGCCGGCTTCCTCGGCATGTCCTCCAAATTCGTCGAATGTACCCTCGGACAGAAATACCGCGAAGTTCGCCCCGACGGACGAATCATGGGTGGTGCCATGTACTATCTCTCTCGCGGCCTCGCCGAACTCGGCCTCGCACCTCTCGGTAAACTGTTTGCCGTCTGCTTTGCTGTGCTCTGCGTGGGTGGTTCATTCGCCGGCGGTAACGCCTACCAGGTCAAGGGCAGTCTCGATGCTGTCGGGCAGACCGTACCGTTTTTCAAGGAATTCCCGTGGATCTACGGACTGCTGATGCTGGTGCTGACAGCCATCGTCATCATCGGTGGCATTCGCCGCATCGCCTCCACTGCCGACAAGATCGTTCCCGTGATGTGCAGCGTTTACGTGCTGGCGGGCCTGCTGATCCTGCTGAAGAACTATTCAGCTGTACCACCCGCCTTTTCGCTGATCCTCTCCTCGGCCTTCTCGCCTGACGCCTTCCGTGGCGGCTTCATCGGAGTTCTGGTGTGGGGCTTTAAGCGTGCGGCGTTTTCGAACGAAGCGGGTGTCGGTTCCGCCGCCATTGCTCACGCTGCCGCCAAGACCGATTACCCCGTACGTGAAGGTATCGTGGCACTGCTGGAACCATTTGTCGACACCATCGTCGTATGCACCATGACCGCCCTCGTGATTGTTATCACAGGCGCCCACGACTACCAAAACCCGGCATTTCCGGCTGAATACAAAGCACAGTTCACCCTGAATGACCAAAATGTAGCCACGGCAGTCTCAGGTGCCTCCCTGACCTCGCTCGCCATGGACAGCCAAATCCCCGGCTTCCGTTATGTGCTTGCCTGTGCCACCTTCCTGTTCGCCTACAGCACAATGATTTCTTGGTCCTACTACGGCGAACGCTGCTGGGCCTACCTGTTCGGCGAAGGTTTTTCGATGGCTTATCGAGCCATCTTCCTGGTCTTCACCTTCCTCGGCTCCGTCATCTCGGCCACCAATGTCATGGACTTCGGTGACCTGATGATCTTCGGCATGATGCTGCCCAATATGGTTGGCCTGCTGCTGCTTTCAGGCAAGGTTCGTCGCGACCTCGACGCCTACTGGACAAAGCTGAAAACCGGAGAACTCGATCGCGAACATCAGGAAAAGGTCCGCTCTTCAACTGCGAAATGAGCTGCCCGACCATGCCCTGGGAAATCGATATCGTCAGTCAGCAGTCTGCATTCACGGTCAATACCGACCTCCTGCAGACTGCCGTGTCCACCGTGCTGCGGCAGGAAAAACTGGTCTCGGCCATCGTCAGCATCAGCATCGTCGACAACCAGACCATTCATCGCATCAATCGCCAGTATCTGCAGCACGATTACCCAACGGACGTCATCAGCTTTCAGCTGGGTTTTGACGAATCTGAACTGCCCCTCGACGATCACGAAGATCCGCTCGATGACGAGGCCCTGCCTGAACCGTCCAAAAACGATTCCGATCAGCTGCCTGCAGCCGGTGCGGCGATCGAAGGCGAAATCATCGCCAGCGCCGAAATGGCTGCACAGATGGCCCTGGCAGGGAACTGGTCAGCTGACGCCGAACTGGCCCTGTACGTTGTTCACGGCCTGCTGCATCTTTGCGGTTACGACGATCTGACACCCGCCGACCGCAGTGTGATGAAATCCCGCGAAATCCTCGCCATGAACACACTCGGCTTCCACCCCGTCTACAGTGAAGATCAGCCGGACGCCTGAATTACTAATTTGCCATTTTTTTTGATCCGCAGTCATTCCATCTGCGTTTGAATAATCAGAACCGGCAATCTGAATGGATCGTTTCCGCAGAGGGCATTGCCGGCCGGCTGCAAATCGCAGCGACAAAATCAGTCAACAGGAGTTGCTGTGTCCTGGCACCCGCAGGACCAGATCCATGTCAAAATCTCAGCCCGACCCTCGGCCACCAGTCCTGCCACATTCCGAACGCGCCTTCAGGCCGCGTCAGTTTCTGCTGGGACTGCTGTTCTCCTGTACCGGTGTCTCACTGGTGCTTTCAGTAGCCTTTCTGACCGATACCGTTCGCACCGTGACCGGTACACTGTCCATCCCGGCGATTTGCACTTCACTGCTGCTGTCAATCCTGTGCATCGGCACCGGGTTTGCCCTGATGTCCACAGCCATGCCAGCTTTCGATGAATCCGAATTCGATCGCCTGGCCGCCGCCGGCAATATCTCAGCCTTCGAACGAATCTCACAGCAGGAATCTGCTGCTCTGGCCCCGCCGGAAGAATCCGCGGCGTCTGGATGTCCGACATCCAATCGCATATCCTGATGGAATCAGCCACCGTTCCATCGGATCATCGCAATGCATCACTCCTGGCTCCTCCGCACTCGCAACCTCACCCGCCGGCAACTGCCGCTGCTGATGGGCATTCTGAATGTCACCCCGGACAGCTTCTCCGATGGTGGCCGCTTTCACCTTCTGGACCAGGCCGTGGAACAGGGGCTGCGTCTGCAAAATGACGGTGCAGATATCCTTGATATCGGCGGTGAATCAACCCGCCCGGGTGCCAGCCCCGTGGACCTGGATGAGGAACTGCGGCGAACCATTCCGGTGATTCAGCGACTGGTTCGAGAAGTCCGTATTCCCATCAGTATCGACACCACCAAATCTGAAGTGGCCCGGCAGGCACTCGCTGCCGGCGCCGAAATTGTCAATGACATTTCCGGCCTGACCTTCGACCCGCAAATGCTGGATGTATGCCGCTGCGCTGATGCCGGAATCTGCGTCATGCACATTCAGGGCACTCCCCAAACCATGCAGCTCAATCCGTCCTACCGGAACGTCGTTGAAGATGTGACCGAGTTTCTGCAACAGCAGGTGGACCGCTGCCTGATGGCCGGTATTCCGGCCGAACGCATGTGCATCGATCCGGGCATCGGATTCGGAAAAACGGCCGAACACAATCTGCAGCTGCTCCAGGCCGTTCCTCAGCTGCAGCACAGCCTGCAGCGTCCTGTCCTGATTGGTCATTCACGCAAGCGTTTTCTGGCCCGCCTGCTGGGTCGAGAAGTGGATGAACGCCTGGCCGGGACGATCGGAGTTTCCATAGCGCTGGCCACTCGAGGAGTCGATGTGCTGCGCATTCATGATGTCCAGCCCATCCGAGACTCCCTGGTGGCATGGCAGGCCGTCAACGGAGACTCAGCCTGATGTCCGGTACGCTCGACACACCAGCAACCCGGAAACTGCTGCTGCACACCACCACAGCCTCAGCAGCAAACCGCATCGTGCTCGGTTCCCGCTCGCCGCGACGACGTGATCTGCTCTCCGCAGCCGTCGGCGCAGAACGCCTGGTCTGCCTGCCCCCCGCATCGGCCACAGAAGCCGGCTTCCACAAACTGCAATACGACACACAGATCAAGGATCGACTGCTGCAGATTGCCCGCGCGAAGCATGAAGATGTTGCTGCACAACTTCCGTATCAGCCATGGTTCGACCGGAATTGCCCCCCTGTTCTGGTCGTCGCTGACACAACCGTCGTTGCCGGCCCGCGAGACGGCAGCCGCGAAGTGCTTGAACAGCCCGGCCCGGAACTCCTCGGAACAGATGTTCGCGACTGGTTCCTGCGTCTGCTTTCCGGAAAAACACACACCGTTCTGACCGCCGTACTCGTCTCGCGCGAAACACACATGCAGTCACAGATCGTTGCGACCGAAGTTGAATTCGCAACACTCAGCGAACAACAGATCGACTGGTATCTGGCCACCGGTGAGCCACAGGGGAAAGCCGGAGGCTACGCCGTACAGGGACTGGCTGCTACATTCGTAAAGCGAGTTTCCGGAAGCCTGACCGGCGTCATCGGTCTGCCTCTGCTGGAAACCATGCAGTTGATTCACAACGTCAGCCTGCCTCAGTGAATAACCTATGCAGCCAATTGCCTTCCTGACCATGGACAGTCTGGCCGACTTCGTCGCCTACGATCAGCTGGTGGTCGAACAGCTGCAGCAGGCCGGGATCATTGTGCGTGAAGTTTCCTGGCGCCACCCCGCTCCCGACTGGAATCAGTACTCGGCCGTCATTATTCGCTCGCCCTGGGATTACCAGGCCAATCCGCAGGCCTTCCTGGCAGTCCTTGAGCAGATCGAACAGTCCTCAGCACGACTGCTCAACTCCCTCGAAACCGTGCGCTGGAACATTCGCAAAAGCTACCTGCAAGAACTGGAGCAGGCCGGCCACACTATCGTCCCGACACTCTGGCTGGAATCACCCTCAGCCTCCGAACTGGCTCGACTCACCGCTTACTGGAACACCCCGGAAGTTGTCGTTAAGCCACTGATCGGGGCCAATGCCGACAATGCATTTCGGCTGCCCGCGAATGCCCGACCGGAACTTCTGCAGCAGGCCGCTGCCGCCTTCTGCCGCACGACCGCACTCGCCCAGCCGTTTATCGACAGCGTCATCCTCACCGGCGAATACTCGTTGATCTTCTTCAACGGCAACTACAGTCACGCTGTTCTGAAAACGCCAAAAGCAGGCGACTTTCGGGTTCAGGAGGAGCACGGGGGGATCATCAGCAGCGTTCAGCCTGCCCCGGACATCATCGCCTGCGCGGAACGCTGCCTGCTTTCCTGCCCGCAACCACTGCTGTATGCTCGAACAGATCTGGTGCGACTGCCCACAGGTCAGCCAGCCATCATGGAAGTGGAACTGATCGAACCATCGCTGTATCTGTCATTCGATCAGCCGTCAGCCGCTCGCTTCGCCAGCTGCATCCTCACGGCTCTCGGTAAACCTGACCTTCCTTCATGACAAACACAACATTCTTCATCGCACTGATACTTTGCAGCGGATCGCCATCCACAGCTACCACATCAGCCAGCTTACCAGCTTCCAGCGTGCCCAGCGTGTCTTCGATCTTCAGCAGTCGCGCGGCCTGCAGAGTCGCCGACTGAATCGCTTCCATGGGAGGCATCCCACCTTCCACCATCAGCTCAAACTCGTGAGCATTCTCGCCGTGCACCGATACCCCGCTGTCTGTGCCAAACGCAATCTTCACTCCGGCCTTGTACGCCTGCTGAAACGTACTGCGGATAGCCGGACCGATCGCCGCCGCCTTGGGACGCACCAGGTCCGGAAAATACCCGGGCTCAGAGGCTCTCTTTGCAACCCACTCACCCGCCATGTTGGTCGGTACCCAGAAAGTGCCGCGCTCCTTCATCAGCCCCATGATTTCGTCAGTCATGTAGGTGCCGTGCTCAATCGAATCCACCCCGGCCAGCACCGCCCGCTTCATGCCCTCGGCACCGTGAGCATGCACGGCGACGGTCATGCCGTAATCCCGAGCAGTCTCGACAATCGCCTGCAGCTCGGCATTCGTGAACTGCGGGTTCTGGCCACTGGCCGCAAGACTTAGTACGCCACCCGTGGCCGTCAGCTTGATCAGGTCAGCACCGTCCTTGTAACGCTGACGAACTGCTTTGCGAGCCTCATCAGGACCATTGATCACACCGTCCACCGGACCCGGATCCTCGCGAAATCGCCCGCCGCAAAGCCACCGAATTCACACCGTTGTCACCCAGCTCACGCACCGTCGTAAAACCGGCCAGCAGGGTAAGCCGAGCATACACGGTGGATCGCAGGGCATACTCCGAATCTTCCATGAAGAATTTTTCGGTGTATGAGTCCTTCGAATGCTGAGACATCAGATGGGTGTGCATATCCATCAGTCCCGGAACCACCGTGTATTTTCGCAGATCAATCACACGATCGCCTGGCTGCGGAACTGCGAAGCCCGGAACAATCCGCACGATTTTCCCGCTGGCGGTTACCAGCGTCACATCGCTGACAGGCTGAGCAGCACGACCGTCAATCAGTCGTGCCGCATAAATCAGCGTCTCAGCCGCATGCGCACCTGACGCACACCACAGGAAAACCATCGTTGCTGTCATACGGATCGCCGGTACTGCACAGCTCATCAGCATTACTCCGACTGCACTCCAACAGCTCTGACTCAGGCCTTCTTCATGCCGATGTTGATGTAGGCGTGAACGTGCGGAGCACCCCGGTAATGCCAGACAAAGCTGGGCCCTTCCACACGCCAGATGTCCCAGGTTTTGTCACCGCTCAGATCACCCTGGCTGTAGAACGCCATGTGCAGCTGATCCAGACCGCCGGAAGATTTCACGATCTCCATCACTTCCGATACGTCTTCTGTGCGATAAGGAGCCAGCAGCACTTTCAGTGTCTGCTCAACCTGCTGCTTCTGTTCAGCGTTCAGCTCGCCAACTCGAATGCCGGCAAATTTGCCACCCTCACCCTGCAACTGCACGGCAGCTTCAGCCGGAGCCTGAGACACCAGAGCCCTGGCAGCCTGATCAGCCGTCAGCGAACGAAACACCGCGTCCGTCTGCTGAGTCTGATAGAAGTAAATGTTCTTCGAAGCCACAGGATCCACCTGATCATGCCCGTAAATGATCGGACCGCCAAAAGCCGCCCGATCCACGGTGTTGCCATCGGCCCGCAGTGTCAGGTGACGTCCCGTCAGCATGAATTCAAAAGGCTGAGCCTCATCGCCAGGCTGCCCGAAGAACGCCACGCTGAATTCATGCAGACCACCCGCATCTTCATCCATCTGACGAGTCAGCCGGGCATAACCTTCTTCACTGCACAGACCTTTCACCACCCGAGCCGTCAGCTCACGCTGCATGGACGTAAAGAAGTTCTGCTGCCCCAAAGTTGGCTCAGTCACGTGCCAGTTCGCACTGATCCGATGTCGCTTTTCATGTTCGAAGGGCAGGCAGAGCACTTTTTTCTGGTCGTCGGTCAGAGTCCTGTAGAGCTCTGTGACAGCAGTCTCAGCCGCACTTGTACGGGACGGACCGGAATACAGCCCGGCCTGCAGGCTGCGACCCGGCAGCACAATCGCTGCCGCTGCTGCAAGACCCTTCACAAACGCACGACGGTCAACGTTCGAACGATCTGCCGAACAGTCACACTGGCTGGGCTTCATGGGCGGGCTTCCGAGAAAAAGTGGTGGGGGCAGGAAGGAGGAAACATTCTGAGGCACCCCGTCACTATACAGACAGCCGGGAATCGTGAAAATCCAAACCGCCCGGCAGCGGAAAATTCGGCGGAATCCTTTGAAAACCGCCGTCGCGGACACAATCTGGCGATTTAGCCCCCGGGATGGCTGCTATAATTCAGACACCACAGCAGCCCGGCAAATCGGCCGGACTGCCGTTCTGCCGCTGATTTTGCTGTCCCGGAACTCCGTCAGTCCCCGCATTCCGCCCGCTGCCATGCCCACCAGATACTCTCACACGCCGGCCCCTGCCGCCCAGGTCCCTCAACCGGTTCGCGGACTGTCCCGTCGACAGCTGCTCGGGTCACTCGCCACAGTCGCAGCCACCGCAGCGGTCAGCTCAGGCCGCGCCGCACAGGATGCCGCCGCCGATACCGCCTGGCGCTCGTTTCGGGGGGCACCCGACCAGCGCGGGCTGGCTCGCGGGACCCTGGCCGCCAGCCCCGCACTGCGCTGGGAATTCAGCTCGCCCGACGGCTGGGTCGGCTGCGCTGCCATCGCCGACGGCAAAGTGTACGCACCAGCACTCGCAGGTTTCCTCTACTGCATCGATCGGCAGACCGGAAAAGAACTCTGGAAATACCGCTCCATCGAAGATCCCGATCCGAAAAAATTTGCACCCGGTTTCAAAGCCGCCCCCTTCGTTTCCGGCAACACCGTCTATGCGGGTGACGAAGACGGTGTCCTGCATGCACTCGACCGCACCACCGGTAAAAAACTGTGGCACTTCACCACCGGCTCCGAAATCGCCGGCTGCGTCGCTCGCTTCAAAGACAAACTGCTGCTCGCCTCCCACGACAGTTGCCTCTACTGCCTGACCGAGGCCGGGGCTGAAGTCTGGAAGGTCCAGACCAACGACCGCATCAACTGCTCACCAGCGGTCGCCGACCACTACACATTCGTGGCCGGCTGCGACGAACATCTGCGAGTCATCGACCTTGAAACAGGAAAGGAATTCCGCGACATGCCCCTGGAATCCTTCCTCATCGCTTCGCCCGCCGTCGTCGATGACCTGCTCTACGTCGGTACTCACACCGGACTGATCCTTTGTGTTAACTGGCGTCAGGGGCAGATTGTCTGGAAATATCCCGGACCCCGCGAAATGCCCTTCCATGCCTCCGCTGTCGTAACCGATCAGCTGGTCATTGTCGGCGGTCATGACAAAACGGTGCATGCCGTCGCACGGCAGTCCGGCAAACCGGTCTGGACCTTCGCCACTCGCGCCAAAATTGAATGCTCGGGTGTCGCCATCGACAACCGCTACTTCACCGGCTCCGGCGATGGAAACATCTACGGCCTTGACCTGCAGACAGGACGGGAAATCTGGAAATTCAACGCCGGCAGGGATATCACCGCAGGACTTGCCATCGGTGAAGGTGTTCTGATCGCCTCAGAAGACCAGCAGAACGGCAGACTGCTGTGTTTCTACTGAATCGTCCCGCCACTCCGTAACCGCTGTACTGCTGCATTTCGGATAAAATCATGAGCACTCCGGTACCTGCCTCAGATCCCGCCCCGGCCACGCTGCCACTCATTACCCCGGCTCCCCCCGCAGCCACCACGGAGGTCGGCAGTTACTTCATCTCCAACTACCCGCCGTTTTCACAATGGAGCGGTGACTTTGTCCCCCAGGCACTGCAGGCCCTTGACGCCAGTCCGCTCAGCACCGCCAGGACTCCGCTGGGCCTCTACATCCACATTCCCTTCTGCCGCAAACGCTGCAAGTTTTGCTACTTTCGCGTCTACACAAATCAAAATGCCAAAGCCATTGAAGACTACGTGCGTACTCTGATCGCCGAACTCGAACTGATCAGTCAGCGGTCAGCCATCGGTTCACGATCACTGAAATTCGTCTACTTTGGCGGTGGTACCCCCAGCTACCTCAGCTCAAAACAACTGCGATCCCTGCGCGAACGCATGAGTGCCTGGATCAACTGGGATCAGGCTGAAGAAGTCACCTTCGAATGCGAACCCGGCACACTCAGTCTGGAAAAACTGGAAACGCTCCGCGACATCGGCATCACTCGTATTTCCCTCGGTGTCGAAAGCTTCAACGATCGAATTCTGGAAGAAAACGGACGCGCACATCTGTCCCCGGAAGTGTTCACTGCCTGGAACTGGATCCGCAGCGTCGGCTTTCCGCAGGTCAACATTGACCTGATCGCCGGCATGGTGGGCGAAACCGACGAAAACTGGCACCGCAATATTGACCAGACACTGCAGCTGGCACCCGACAACATCACCATCTACCAGATGGAACTGCCGTTCAACACGGTCTATTCAAAGGAAATGCGCGAGCTGGGGCTGCAGTCACCAGTTGCAGACTGGCCCACCAAACGCCGCTGGGTCAGCGAAGCCATGGATCGACTGCTGGCTGCCGGCTACCACATCTCCAGTGGAAATGAACTCGTTCGTAACCCCGATAGAGACCGATTCGTCTATCGAGACAATGTTTGGCGCGGCTGCGATCTGCTCGCCACCGGCGTGTCCTCATTCGGACATTTCCACGGAGTCCACTACCAGAATCTCGATCGCATCGAGGACTACATGGAAGCCGTGGCGGCAGGTAATCTGCCGATCAACCGCGCCCTCAAGCCAACCCCCCACCAACTGCTGATCCGGGAACTGGTGCTGCTGATGAAGGAAGGTGAAGTCGACCTCGCTCGCCTCGATCGCAAATACAACGTCGATACGCTGACCGAATTCGCCGTACCACTCGCCAACCAGCAAAATGCCGGCTACCTCACACTCGACGGACACACACTCCGGCTGACTCGCAGAGGACTCCTGCAGGTAGACAGCCTGCTGCCGGAATTCTTCGAGCCGCGGCACCGCGCCGTCCGGTACACCTGATCCCCGGCCCTTCCGACAACTCGGAAAATCAGCCTCAAGGCCGGTTTTTTTTCGCAAAACTGCGGGAACAACTGCCTTTGACGACCAACAACGGCAGACAGCAACAGGAAAATCCGGGAAAATCATCGCCCGTTTCCGGCAGCAACCGAAAAAAAAACAGGCCTCGCCGGAATTTCCCGCTACAGTTCTGCTGCAGGCTGCCAGTTGGCCACTTTGGTGTTCCAAACCCTCTCCGGGTGGACGCCACTGCCCAAACCAGTCACAATACAGCCCTTTCAGATCATACCGCCGTGACTTCTGTCCGGCGTTTCGGCACAAGTAATTCAGGAATGCATCATGTACGAGCGTTTCACGGATCGGGCCCGCAAGGTTATGCAGCTGGCAAATCAGGAAGCCCAGCGATTCAACCATGAATACATCGGCACAGAACACATCCTGCTGGGACTGGTCAAGGAAGGCTCAGGCGTCGCCGCCAATGTCCTGAAAAACCTCGATGTCGATCTTCGCAAGATCCGCATCGAAGTAGAAAAAATTGTCCAGACGGGACCAGATATGGTCACCATGGGCAAACTTCCCCAAACACCTCGCGCCAAAAAAGTGATCGAATACGGGATGGATGAGGCTCGCAACCTCAACCACAACTACGTCGGCACCGAACACCTGCTGCTGGGACTGCTCCGCGAACAGGAAGGTGTGGCCGCACAGGTCCTGATGAACCTCGGACTCAAACTTGAAGACGTCCGAGACGAAGTTCTGAACCTGCTGGGACACGGCATGGAATCAGCCGAACCCGGAGCCGAAGAACGTGGTGGTTCAGGTGCCACTCAGCAGAAAGGCGCCAACCGCAGTAAAACCCCGGCACTCGACAGCTTCGGTCGCGACCTCACCGAACTTGCCAGGCAGAAAAAACTGGACCCCGTCATCGGCCGCGAACGTGAAATCGAACGCGTCATACAGATTCTCTGCCGTCGCCAGAAAAATAACCCCGTACTGCTCGGTGAAGCTGGTGTCGGCAAAACCGCCATCGTCGAAGGCTTCGCTCAGATGGTGGTCGATGGTGCTGTCCCGGATATCCTTGCCGATCGTCGCATCATCGTGCTCGACCTCGCCATGATGGTGGCCGGTACCAAATACCGCGGTCAGTTCGAAGAACGCATCAAAGCCGTCATGAACGAAGTTCGACGAGCCCGCAATACGATTCTGTTTATTGACGAGCTGCACACACTGGTCGGTGCCGGTGGGGCGGAAGGCGCAATCGATGCCTCAAACGTACTCAAACCAGCACTCAGCCGCGGTGAAATTCAGTGCATCGGTGCCACAACTCTCGATGAATACCGCAAGTACATCGAAAAAGATGCAGCACTCGAACGCCGCTTCCAGACCATCATGGTCGATCCTCCAAATCCGGCCCAGGCTGTCGAAATTCTCAAAGGACTGCGCGACCGCTACGAAGAACATCATCGCGTGCAGATCACCGACGATGCCCTCGAAGCCGCTGTCGAACTCTCCACTCGCTACATCACTTCCCGCTGCCTGCCCGATAAAGCCATCGACGTCATCGACGAATCCGGTGCTCGAGTCCGACTCAAGTCCATGGTGCGTCCGCCGGACCTGAAGGAACTGGAAGAAGAAATTCAGCGGCTGAATAACGCCAAGGAAGAAGCTGTCGCTGAACAAAAATTTGAAAAAGCCGCCTCGTTCCGCGACCAGGCCGACAAGCTCCGACGCAAGAAAGACCAGCTCACCGAAGAATGGCGAGAAAAATCCCGCCAGACTGACGGTGTCGTCGACGCCGAAGTCATCGCCGAAGTCGTCGCCCGCATGACCGGTATCCCGCTTACCAGACTGTCCAGCGAAGATGCAGTTCGACTGCTGCAGATGGAGCAGGAGCTGCACAAGCGAGTCATCAGTCAGGAACAGGCCATCACTCAGGTCTGCAAGGCGGTGCGTCGCAGTCGCAGCGGGCTCAAAGACCCCAAACGACCAACCGGAGCCTTCCTGTTCTGCGGACCCACCGGCGTCGGTAAAACTCTGCTCGCCAAAACCCTCGCCGAATTCATGTTCGGTGATGAAGATGCTCTGATTCAGATCGACATGTCTGAATACATGGAAAAACACAACGTCAGCCGACTCATCGGAGCACCCCCCGGATACGTCGGCTTCGATGAAGGCGGACAGCTCACAGAAAAAATCCGCCGCCGTCCCTACTCCGTTGTCCTGCTCGATGAAATCGAAAAGGCACACCCGGATGTCTACAACATGCTGCTGCAGATCATGGAAGAAGGACACCTGACCGACAGCTTCGGTCGTCGAGTCGACTTCAAGAACGTGATCGTCATCATGACCACCAACGCCGGGGCCGCACGCATGGCTCACGGTGGCAGCATGGGCCTGCATACGCTCCGAGAACGCGATGCAGAACGCACCTACGAAGAAATGAAGGTCAACCTGATGCACGAACTGCAGAAGCAGTTCAAACCCGAATTCCTCGGTCGACTGGACGAAGTCGTGGTCTTCCGCAAGCTGACTCGAGTCGAACTGATGCAGATCGTCGACATCGAACTCCGCAAAGTCTTCGAACGCCTCAAAGAACGCGGCAAGAAACTGGTCCTCTCTGACGAAGCCCGAGGCTTCATCATCGACAAAGGAGAAGCCGGTGACGGACTGGACTACGGTGCTCGACCGCTGCGACGCAGTGTCGAAAAATACATCGAAGACCCGCTGTCCGAAGAACTGCTGCGAGGCACCTTCGATGGCAAAAATGTCATCCACGTCGGACTGAAAGAAGTGGGTGACCAGAAACAACTGGAATTCCACGGTGCTGTCGAAACTGAAGCACCGGCTGAAGAAACAGCAACCGCCTGACAGTCACACGCAGCTGCTGAATACCGCAGGGCGACCAGCAATGGTCGCCCTGTTCCGTTTCACCCGACGGTTTATCGCTGGCGTTCCCAGTACACCACATTGTGATCCTGAAGGCGCCTCGGATCTGCAATCTGTTGCCCAGCAGCAGCGACCCCGTCACGCGGCACCAGTCGCACCAGAACCGCTGACTCCACCTGATCAAGCTGCTTCCAGTCCCAGCTCTCAAAACCATAATCCGGAGCAGGATCAAATACCTGCAGCCTGCCAGAATCTCCCGGACCCAGACAAATCACCGAATGCCCGGACTGCATCTGAAAGCCCGTTTCAAATGACCGGTTAGCCGCTCGGCCATGAAACGTCATTGATAATACACCCGATTCACTGCCACGCTGCAGCAAAGACGGACCCGATACACGCTCAACAACCACGTCCCAGGCCGTCCCCGCCGTCTTCACCTTCAAACCGCGATACAGACCCAGCCAGTGAGTCCCCTCGCGAGTCAGACAGAGCTCAGCCATCTCACGCTCAGTCGCATCAATCTGATGCATCCGCAGCAAACTGGCCGCACAGGCCGCTGAACAGGTCGTTTCAGTCGTCTGAAACTCCAGCACCCGCTCGAATTCAACACGAGCACACACAGGAGGCTTGCCGAGCAGCGGACTGGCCAGTGAATAACCACACAGACCCAGCAAAACACACGACAAAACTACACGGCGATGCCGCGGCACACTGGTCGCCCGAAAACAAACACCCGAATAAAATGATCCAATCAGCGGCAGCCAGTTACCCAGAATGATCGCACCAGAAAACGGCAGCAGCCGCACTATCAGCGGCGTGTCCCAGATCAGCAGAACATAAACAAACATCAGCAGCGTGACAGAAATGAGAGCCACTGCCAGAGGACGACCGCCACGCAGACCCTGCAGCACCGCCCCCAGCACAGCAAATGCTGCACTTAGCGTCGTCATCAGCAGCAGGCTGGTCTGCAGATCCGACATTCGCTGCCCCCCCCCAATGACTCACATCAGAAGCATCGGCCACTTTGCTAAGATTCTGCGAATTCTTTCGACACGCCTCAAGTCCAATCGCTGCTTAAGCCTGAGGAAATTAACCAAACTGTGCGGCCACGGTCCTTCCCAACCGGCAGAAAAACGCCACAACAGGCAATTCCGAGTAGTCCCGACACAGGTGTGCTGATCCTGCCGATTACTTCAGCACGAACACTTCCGGCCACACCGTCAGCGCTCTCGCAGTGCCGTCACGATATTCAGCCGCACCGCCCGAATCGCCGGCAAGATTCCGCCCAGCAGGCCCATCGACACCGCCAGCATTACGCCCTGAGCCAGCACGCGAGGCCCAAAGCGGAAGGAAAATGTGATCTCACTGAACTGATTGATCGTCCCGGTCGACAGACCGTTAAACGGCAGCGTCGCCACACAACCCAGCAGCCCACCCAGCAAACACAACAAAATCGCCTCAAACAAAAACGAAGACAAAATCGCTGACCGGGAAAATCCCAGTGCCCGTAACGTGCCTATCTCGCGAGCTCGACTGGCCACAGCCGCAAACATCGTGTTAGCCGCCGCAAACATCGCACCAAAAATCAAAAAACCAGCAATGATGTAACCTATGTACTGAATCGCATTCGACTGATTCATCTGGTCCTCAAAATACTGCTTTTCAGAGATCGCTTTCATCTGAAATCGCTTGTCATCCTGCAACAGACGCTGCAGCTCGTTACGCTGACCCGCACTCTCCGCTCGCAAACAGACCGAACTGACCGCCGCCGGCGACTTTCGCGCCAAACCCAAATCCCGCAAATCCGTCCACACCTCAGACTCAGCCGCACTGCCCGCCGCCTCGAAATACCCCACAACCTCAAAAAACTGACGATTCACCTCCAGCTTCTCACCAATCGCCAGATTCTCAAAACGAGCCGCCATACTGCGACTGGTAATCGCCTCAAATCGACCAGGTTCCAAATCACGCCCCTCGACAATCCGAAAGTCCGGACGCAGCTCGCGACCCACATCCTCCAGACCTCGAACGATCAAATTCACAGTACCACCATTGTTCCGCCGCGGCTTCGTCAGAATCGTCACAAATTCCACCGAACACATCGGACGACCCGCTCCGTCCTTCGCTATCCCGGACAACGTCGAAACCTCACGCGCAACCTTCTGCTCAAGACCACTGCCAATCTCGTCCGCCGAACCCTTCCGCAGCACAATCAGATCCAGCTCGTGACCCGTCACCTGCAACGCATAACGCAATCCGTCCGTCAAACCAAAACACAACACCGATGCCCATACAACCAGCCCCGTACTGAGCACTGTCATCAGTGTTGTCATCCAGCGGACACGCAGATTACGAACATTGTATTTCGCCGGAATCATCACACACCCCATCAGCAGTCAGCAATCTGCAAACAACCACACGCAGACAGATCACTCAGGCTATTCGACGCAGTCCATCCACCACCGACATCCGCGCTGCTCGCACCGCCGGAACTATCCCGCTCACAAATCCCAAAAATATCGCCGCCAACAGACCATAACTGACCCACGGTCCCAGCATCTCTGAAACCGTAAACGGAAAAAATTGCGGCAACACCTGATTCATACCCTGCAGAAATAAACAGCCAATCCCCGTCCCCAGCACACCACCGCTGATCGCCGTCAAACACGCCTCGCCCAGCACCATCCTCAAAATGCGGCCACGACTGAAACCTATCGCCTTCAACACCGCAATCTCCGTCACTCGCTCACGCATCGCCATCGCCATCGAATTGGCCGTCACCAGCGAAAGCGAAAAGACAACCGCCAGACCAATGTTCCGAATCAGCACCTGCACGTTGCCCAGCATGTCGACAAACATCTGAGCAAAAGCGGCTTCCGTCTGGGAACGCGTCGGAGTATCCGAGCTGCCGAAACGATCGTCCACTCCAGAAATCACCGCCGGAATCTGAACAGACTCATCCACACGCAAAAAGATCGTACCCGCATTGTCCAAAACAGCAAAATTCTGCTGCCGCAGACCCTCGTTCAGATAACTCCAGTGGAAATACACCGAATCCGTATTCTTCGGAGAATCAAAAATTCCACAGATCTCCAGATCCAGATCAAAAGGGTACAGATTGCCCTTCAGCGGAATTCGATCACCCACCTTCCAGCCACGACGATCCGCAATACGCCGGTCAATCACACAGCCCTGACGGTTCTGCTTCCACGACTCCAGCTGCTCAGCCGGCAATGAATACTCAGGCCACACATCAAACAACTGCTCAGGATCCGTGGCAAACTGAGCAAATGGCATCTGCTCGTCCTGATACGAGCCACCATACCAGGACAACGGTACCGCAGCAGCCACATGATCCATTCCACGCACATCATCCAGCGCGGAAATCGGCAGACGACCACTGAAGCCCTGAATGTTCATCACGACCACTCGACTGGCCTGCGACGCCGCATCCCGATACGTGTCCTGCGATGCCAAAAAACCATACAACACCGTCATCAGCGCCAGACTGAAACCCACCGACATTACCGTCAGCAAACTTCGCACAGCATTGCGCCGCATGTTCCGCCAGATGTACTTCAGCGTATGCATCACACCGCCCCCCGCACTCCAGCCGCCGAATCGGAAACCAGCAAACCCTTCTCCAGATACAGCACACGCTTCGCCCGAGCCGCTGCGCCGGGATCATGAGTCACCATGACAATCGTCTTCTGAAACTCCGTGTTCAGACGCTGCATCAAATCCAGAATTTCACCAGCTGACTTCGCGTCCAGATCACCCGTCGGCTCGTCTGCAACCAGCAGCGACGGATCCGTAACAATCGCCCGCGCAATCGCCACCCGCTGCTCCTGACCACCCGACAACTGCCGCGGATAATGATCCATTCGCTCCGACAACCCCACAACCTCCAGTGCTGCCTTCACGTGCTCGTCCCGCTCGCGGCGACTCAGCGAAGTCAGAGTCAGCGGCAACTCAACATTCTCATACGCCGTCAGCACCGGAATCAGATTGTACATCTGAAAAATAAAACCAATGTATCGCGCTCGCCACTTCGCCAGCTCACCCTCTGATGAACGCGACAAATCCTGACCACACACAATCACCTCACCCGCCGTCGGTCGGTCCAGACCGGCTATCAGATTCAGCAATGTCGTCTTGCCAGACCCCGAAGGCCCCATCAATGCCAGATAACCTCCCGCCTCCAGCTCCAGATTCATTCCGTTCAGCACCGGAATCACCAGCTGGTCACGGCGAAACTCCTTGCTCACATTCCGCACCACCACCAAACGCTCATCCACAGATCCGCTCACTGCACAGCCCCCCACCACCACCACCACACACGCAACACCACACAAGCAACCACAATCAGTCAGCACTCGTTACTGCAGGACTTTCACCGCCAGACCATCACGATATTCAGGCGAACTGCCCGCAACCAGACGCTCGCCGCCGGATAAACCACTCACAATCTCCGTCCGGCCTTCCTTCTTCTCACCCGCCTGCACCGCGACTCGCCGCAAACGGTCCTCAGCTCCCACAACCCACACCCAAACTTCACTGCCCGCTGTCTGCAACGCATCATTGGGACAGAATATCCGCCGCCCGGAATCAGCCTTTGCCACACGCCCGCCGCCAGTAACCTTGTCCCCGCCAGTACCAGACTCCTCCTCAGGCAGAAAATACACCGTACTGCTCATCTCAGGAAACAGCTTCTGATCAGCATCCTCCAGCGCTACCCGCACCTTCACCGTCGCCCGAGCCCGATCGCCCATCGGAATCACCTTCCGCACCCGACCCCGATATCGATGCCCCGGCACAGCATCCACTGCCACCTCGGCCAACTGCCCCTGCTGCACACGACTGATGAAGTCCTCCTTCACATCACAGTCCACCTCCAGATGCTCCAGATCGGCAATCGTCACAACCGAACCACGCCCGGATGCCTCACCCATCCCGCCTGGCATAATCGACTCACCCAGCTCGGCATCCTTCGATATCACCGTGCCGGCAAAAGGAGCCCTCACGAACATGTTCTCACGAAGCTGAACCGCCTCCTGAACTCGCGCCTCCGCCAGCTGCAATGCCGCCTGCAAAGACTCCCGCCGCGCCAGCGCCGCATCATACTCGAACTTTTCTGTATCGAACTCCGCCTGAGTCATCGTGCGGCCAGCCAGCAGCTTCTCCGCTCGCTGCAGATCCCGCTCAGTCCTCGCTATCACAACATCCTGCTCCAGCAGCTCACTGCGACAACGCGCCGCAGAAGCCTTCGCTGCAGCCAGCGATGCATCCAGATCCGCATGCTCCAGAATCGCCAGCACGTCGTTCGCCGCAACCCGCACGCCCTCCTCGACAAGCACCTCCTCGATGCGACCGGTCGCTCGAGCACCAATGCGAGCCTGCTGACGAGACTGCAGATAACCGGTCGCCACAACAGTCGCGTCCGCCGCGCGCCCCTCCTCCACACTGGCCAGCACCACCCGCACTTCCAGCTTCAAACGCACCGACTCCATCAGACGGTCGGCATCCGCCAGCATCCCAGGCGAACGACTAAATATCCAGCCCGCACCACCCAACAGAGCCAGTACCACCAGCGTCAACAACAACCTCATCAAACGACCCAGCCAGCTGCCGCCGCGGACCGGCTCGTCACGCCGGATTCGCAGCTTCGACAACGCATCACCGCCACCAGCCGAACCAGACGCTGTCATATTGCCACCCGGTCAGAATCAGACTCGCACAACAACAGCACTGGCCTGACCCATGCGAGTCACACTGGTTTTCAGGAAGAGACCGCTGGAAGCCTTCGCAGCAGCACCATGCACCACATTCAGCGGAGCAACCTCATCCGCTGTCGTGTAATTCAGCGTCGGTACAATCGAACCCTCACGCAGCGACAACAGAGAAGCCGCCAGCTCAACCAGCGATGCTCCGCTGCCCGAACTGCCAATATAGCTTTTGATCGCCGTCACAGGCACACTGTCAGCTGCCGATCCCAGCAACTTCCGCAAACCCAGCGCCTCATAACGATCACGCTCAGGATTGCCACCGGCACAGGCATTCACATGCCCCAGCTCTGCAGCTGATACACCGGCTCGATCCAATGCAGCCTTGCCGGCCAGATACACCGCCTCAGCCTCGTCAGCCACACCGTCCCGACCAGATACCGAACTGGCTCCACACGCCAGAACAGTTCCCAGGATTTTCGCCCCGCGAGCCTCAGCGTGAGCACGCGACTCAAGGATCAGACTGCAGGCCGCCTCCGCCAGCGCCTCGCCACTGCGAGCACGATCAAACGGACGAAGCCGCTGCTCCGCAGGACCCTCCGCCAGCCGGTCCAGTCGAGCAGACTGGCAGGCCTTCACCGTGTGCAGACGAGTCCCCGTTACGCCCGCCACCATCACGTCAGCACGGTTCCGACGAATCGCATTGCATGCCTCACCCAGCACCAAACCACCCGATGCCTCGTCATGCGTAATCGAATTGTTCGGGCCGTGAGCCTCCAGGGCAATCCCAATGTGACAACCCGGCATGTTCGGTAAATACTTCAACAGCCACAACGGCTCCAGACCCGGCATCCCAACCTCACCCCACTGGTCGTAGTCAAACGCCAGATTGCCGGTACGCTGAGTCCTCGATCGCAGCGCTCCCTCCAGAATCACCTCCGGAGGACTGCTCATCAGATTCGCGCCAAAATCACAGCCAATACGACTCGGTGGCACACTGCCCGGTGACAAACCCGCGTCATCCATCGCCTGCAGCGCCGATGCTACTCCCATCTGAATCTCACGACACATCACCTTCAAACTTTTACGCAGCGTCTTCAGATGCTCTTTCTTCGCCGTCTCGTCGTTGAAATCACTGACCTCGCCGCCAATACACCCAGGCGCAGCCACCCACGACGCATGCTGCACACGCTTCAAACCACAACGGCCCTCCGACAAACCCGACCAAAATGCACCACGGCCGATGCCAATCGGAGAAAACACGCCAATACCCGTAATTACAACTTCTCGAGCAGTCTCAGCGGTCATGCAAAATCACTCGCTCAACACGGGTTCAAAGCACCCACAATCCGTCGCACATCCCAATTCCCCGAAGCCACCTTCCTGTGCCTCAAATCGTGAATTCTAACGGTAAAATTCGGGGTTTACTGCGCTGGGGTCGGAAATTGGCAAAAGTGGACGAGCTTCCAAAGGCAAAATCCCGCCCAAATTCACGCAAACCCTAAAATTTCACACCCGTCACAACAACTTTCACGATCCCCGACAATTCGTAAAAAAACGCAAACCAAAACCAAAAAAAGACTTACGGCAAATCGCAACCACCGCCGAAAAATCCTGCCCAAACCCCGCAAAACGCGCACCATTCCTGAAAAAACAGCCCAAAAGCCCACGCACACTCAGGAATCCTGATGCGGATCCGCAAAAACAGCACCGCCAACTCCCGCCGTGCCATTCACAAACGAACGTCCGTCCATCGCACGCCGACCCTCCGGCTGCACTCGCAGGATCTCCAGCCAGCCATCACCGCAACGCACCACCGGACGACCGTCACAGACCCGCAACACTCCCACACCACTCGGCCCACCATCCGGCTCACCACCCGCCCACCGCTTCCCCAGCAATAACAAACAACGCAACGGCTCCTGCCCCTCACGCAGCAACACCGCACTGCACTTCGGCCACGGCTGCAATGCCCGCAACTGACAGTCAATCCGCCGTACACCCTGCCGAAAATCCAGCTGACCTGCCTCCCGCGGTATCTTCGGAGCCAATACCACACCCGCCGGATCCTGACTCTCAAAATGCACCACACCACGCGAT
>Ga0172373_10001271_pt1 | contig 41083 bp, 47 predicted proteins | sample Lak10m_2_FD_114546 | JGI IMG/M metagenome (GOLD analysis project Ga0172373, IMG submission 114546) | Freshwater microbial communities from Kabuno Bay, South-Kivu, Congo - kab_092012_10m | ecosystem: Environmental > Aquatic > Freshwater > Lake | place: Democratic Republic of the Congo... | reverse complement strand
CCGACTGGTGCGACGACAAAGGTTTGAACTTGTACCCATCGATCTCCGGTATAGCCAAGAAGATCAACGTCAGCGAAAGCCAGGCACGCAGAATCATCCATAAGTTCATCGAAGAGGGATATTTGCAGGTCATCGGAAACCATGACGGCGGTGCTCCATCCGCAACTCGCAGGTACAGGATGGTGGCGACAAGATTCGTTGAAACCCCTAGCATGGATGCGACCCCTAGCGCCGATGCTACCCCTAGCATGGATGCGCACGACCCCTTGCATGGATGCGCGCAACCCCTAGCACCCATGACACCCGAACCACCATTAACCACCAATAAAGCTACTGCCAATAAACCAGTGCGTGATCTGCCGGACTGGCTTCCTGAGAAAGTTCTGTCGGATTTCAAGGCGCACCGCAAGGCGATGAAGAAGCCTATGACAGATCAAGCTGAGTCATTGCTGATCGTGGAGCTGGAGAAATTGCACACAGCCGGGCACGACCCAGTTGCTTGCTTGAATACGGCGATTCTAAAGGGCTGGCAGATGCCGTATGCGCCGAAACCAGACCAGCAGAGGTCTGGTACGCGAGCGGAGCAGATCGCAAAGCACAACGAGCAGGTGGCGGCAGAGTTTCTTGGTGGCGGCGAAAAAGTAATCGAGGCGGAGGTGGTCAATGCGTGAATTAGACAAGGCGAAGTTCCTGAAGATGATGCAAGCAACGCTTGCCATCTACGAAAAGACCGCGACAACTGAAACTGTCGGACTTTGGTGGAATCTGCTGGCAGGTTACGAGCTTCCTGATGTAGAGCAGGCATTCGGGCAATACCTGAAATGCGCGGAGGGGCGCTTTGCTCCGAAACCGGCCAGCATCATCGAGATCATCGATGCAATGCGTCCAGACGGTCGGCTAGGTGCGGATGAGGCGTGGGCGATGATTCCGATGGACGAATATGCCAGCGCCGTGATGACGCAGGAAATGTCGGAAGCGCTCAGTGTCGCAAGGCCGCTATTGGAGTCTGGCGACAAGATCGCTGCGCGTATGGCATTTAAGGAGTCCTACTCCCGCATCGTAGAGGCAAACAAGCGAAACGGCATCAAGCCTTCATGGTTCCCGTCTCTCGGGCAGGGCAAGGAAGGGCGCGATGCGGCACTAGCTGAAGCCGTTCGACTCGGACGATTGAGCGCCGACCACGCAATAAGCCTGCTGCCGCCAGAGAAGATCGCGCCCATGCTGAAATCTGCTGGCGAAGAGAAGATGGCGCTGGAATACAAGCTTCCGAGCGCGGAAGAGTCATTCGCACGCATCCAAGCGATGAAGGATGCGCTAAAGCAAAAGGTGGTGGCATGAGCACACTCGAACAAGCCCGAGCCGCCGTCTTACTCAACCCAGAGCAGTTCAGTAAAAATTTCTTCGACTGGATAACTGCCAACTGGCACATCTACGAATACTTCGAGGCCAGCGCCCAGCGCGTTGTCGATAGCGGATACCGACATTACTCGGCTCGCACCATCGTAGAGGTGATGCGCCATCGCTCAAACATCTGCGAGATCGGAGACGGCACATGGAAGATCAATGACCACTGCATCCCAAACCTATCCAGGCTGTATCTACTGCTGCATCCAGAGCATGACGGGCTGTTCGAGCTGCGCGAAAGGAAGGCGGCGTGATTAAGCACGTCGTATCAGTATCGGGAGGTAAAGACAGTACGGCGACGTTATTGGTCGCTATGGAAAACTGCTCGCGCGACAGTATTCTTCCGATCTTCTGCGACACAGGGAACGAGCATCAGGCCGTCTATGAGTATCTTGACTACCTTGAGGCTGCGCTTGACATCACCATCCATCGACTGAAGGCTGATTTTTCAGAGCAGATAGCCCGCAAGCGCATGTTCATCGCGCGCGATCAGCGCAATGGGCGCAAGAACGGCACCCGCCTGCGCTGGAGCAACAAATCCAAGCGCAGAGCGCTTGCTGCGTTGCACCCTACCGGCAATCCATTCCTTGACCTGTGCATGTGGAAGGGGCGCTTTCCGAGCCGAAAAGCACAGTTCTGCACCGAAGAGCTGAAGCGGAATATGGCTGTTGAGTTCCAGCTCGAACTAATAGATGCCGGGCATCAGGTATTGAGCTGGCAAGGGGTGCGCCGTGACGAAAGCCAAGCGCGCAAGGATGCGAAAAAGATCGAGCGTCTTAACCCAAAGATGTGGGCGTTCCGTCCTTTGGTCGAATGGACGGCGGCGCAAGTGTTTGAGTATTGCGCATCGCGCGGGATTCAGCCCAATCCGCTCTATAAGCAAGGCATGTCGCGCGTCGGCTGTATGCCGTGCATCAACGTGAACAAGGAAGAGCTGCGCCAGATCGCCCAGCGCTTTCCTGAAATGATTTCCGAAAAGGCAGAGTGGGAGCGTAAGGTAGCGCTTTGCTCGAAGCGAATGGCGGCGACGTTTATTCCCGCGCCAGGTATGTCAAACCATGAAGCAGCCAAGCAAACCATTTGGACGGTGGTCGAGTGGGCAAAAACAACGCGCGGCGGAAAGCAATTCAATCTGCTGGCATGTCTTGATGAGAAGACGGCCTGCGCGTCAGCTTATGGGCTATGTGAATGAGCAAGCCTGAAAAGCTCATGTTCCGTGTCATCAAGGGCGGATTCGCTCCTGCTGACGGATACACCAGCAAGCGCTTGCGCGAACGCAACTACGCCATCGGGGAGATCGTGGCCGGGCAGATCACCAAGCCACGCAACCCGAAGTTCTGGCGATTGGCGCATGGCCTTGGGACGCTGGTAGCGGAGAACATCGACAGCTTCGCGGGGATGGATGCACACAAGGTACTCAAGCGCCTGCAACGCGAGGCGCTGATAGAGTGTGATGAGTTCGTGTTCAGAGTGGCGAACTGCGGCATGGTGACTCAATACATACCGCGCAGCTTGAGCTTTGAAAGCATGAGTGAGGAAGTGTTCAGCGATGTTTATGCCCGAATGTGTCAGCACATTGTCAAAGAATACTGGCCGACAGAGACGACGGAGCGCGTGGCAGAAATGGCGCAGATGATGGAGTGCGCATGAGCCTGCTCAAACAACAGCGCCACGAAAGCCGCAAGCTGCGAGATAGCGCGCGCGGCCAGCCATGTTTGGTGCGCATTCCCGGCGTATGCAGCCACGACCCGTCCACAACAGTCCTTGCGCACATCAATGGCGGCGGCATGGGAACCAAGACAAGCGACCTATTCGGCGCGTTCTGCTGCTCAAACTGCCATGACCTGATAGATGGGCGAGTAAAACACAGGGTTTTTGATCGCGAAGAGATCGAGCTGATGCACCGGCAGGGCGTGCAGCGTACACAACAGCACTGGTTGGATGTCGGAATGGTGACGCTGAAATGATTTGCCGTGAGTGCAAGCACGCTGTAGTCGGCGACACGAAGGGAGACAAGCAGATGGCTGCCATGGGGTATCGGTCTTGCAGTCAGGCCAAGAGCGAGGTTGAGCGTGCAACGTATGTGCGGGGAAGCCAGCAATGCATGTGGCCTGAAAGGGTGAACAAATCGTGAGTAAGTACGGGAATAGAAGAACCGGAGATTACTCCAGCAAGCGCGAGTCAAGGCGCGCGAACGATCTGGCGATGCTGGAGCGCACAGGCCACATCAAAGACCTAAAGGAGCAGGTTGTCTTCGAGATCGCGCCTTCAGTCGTCATTCAAGGCCGGAAGCGCCCGCCAATGAAATACATCGCCGACTTCGTGTACTACGTGGATGGGCAGCGGGTGGTCGAGGATGTTAAAGGGTTCAGGACGGATGTGTACCGAATCAAGCGCCACCTGATGAAAGCAGTGCACGGAATCGACATACTGGAGACGTAAGCATGAACCAAACAGCAGGGAAGGCTCCGCTCAGCCGAGAGCAACGGATTCACCAGGAGCTGCTGCCGACATGGCAGCCCGTCGCCGTCCTGGCAATCAGGTGCAAGATTCCGGTTAGGGCAGCACTGTCGATACTGCTGGATATGGAGCGCAAGGGGCAAGTTAGGAAGGTACGAACCCGGATAGACGGGCATAACAAGGTGCATTTGTTCAAAAAGGTTGAGTGCATGACTGTAATGGGCGTGCAGATGCCGATGGAAACAACAGTGGAAGAGGCATAGTAATGGCAAAGCAGGATGAGTTGACCGCAAAGCAGTCGCGCTTTATCGACGAGTACATGAAGGACTTGAATGGAACTCAGGCGGTCATTCGGGCTGGATATAGCACGAAAGGTGCCGATGTTCAGGCTGTCAGACTATTAGGCAATGCTAGGGTAAAAGCTGAAGTAGAAAAACGACAGGCTGCGCTGGCCGAGACGCATGGGGTGACGCTAAAAAGCCTGCTTGATGAGCTGGACGAGGCGCGCGCAGCCGCGCTTTCTGCCGAGACGGTTCAATCCTCAGCAGCAGTGGCCGCGACGATGGCAAAAGCCAAACTGACCGGCTTGGTAGTGGATAAGGTCAAGAGCGAGACCAGCGGGACGCTTACCGTCAAGACCGTGGACAAAGCGCCAAAATACAGCCGCGAAGAGTGGGAGAGGCTGCACGGCGTTAAAAGATGAGCGCAATCATTCTGGCCGAGCGCCATGCTTGGGTTCCGCAGGAAGGCGCGCAGACCAGCGCGATTATGGCCGCATGGTGCGACGAGCTGTTCTTCGGCGGCGCGCGGGGTGGCGGAAAGTCTGATTTCCTGCTGGGGGATTTCCTTCAGGACATCGACCTTGGCAGTCTGTGGCGCGGCATCATCTTCCGCAAGACCTACCCTGAGCTGGAAGAGCTTCAGCAGCGTGCGCGCGAACTGTTCCCGCCGCTGGGCGCTGTGTACAAGTCATCGAAGAGCGCGGACTACCCGTTCGCAGACTGCTGGTACTTTCCTGGCGGGTCTACGCTCAAGATGCGCTACCTTCAGCACGAGCGCGATGCAGACAACTACCAAGGCCATCAATACCTGTGGATTGGCTTCGATGAGCTGACGAACCATGCAACACCATACGCCTACAACAAGTTGAAAGCCTGCCTTCGCTCCGGCGCTGGAATTCCTGGCCGCATACGATCGTCCGGCAACCCTGGCGGCAAGGGGCACATCTGGGTAAAGGCGCGCTTCATCGACATTTCACCGCCATATTCTGCCTATACAGACCCAGAGACTGGGCTGACAAGGATGTTCATTCCATCCAAGCTGACAGATAACAAGTATTTGCGCGACAACAAGCAGTACGTCGCGCTGCTCAAGTCTTCCGGCTCTAAGGAGTTGGTGCGTGCATGGCTTGAGGGTGACTGGGACATCGTTGCTGGCGCATTCTTCGATTGCTGGGACAGGGATAAGCACGTAATCAAGCCATTCAGGATTCCGTCAGAGTGGACGCGCTTCAGGTCGTTCGATTGGGGAAGCGCGAAGCCGTTCAGCGTAGGATGGTGGGCAATCAGCGACGGTGGGCTGCATCTGCCGAAGAACTCAATTGTGCGCTACCGCGAATGGTACGGTGCCAAAGAGCCAAACGTCGGCTTGAAGCTGACAGCAGAGGCAATTGCGCAAGGAATCGTCAAGCGCGAAAAGGGCGAGTCGATAGCCTACGGTGTTGCTGACCCAGCTTGCTGGAAGGAAGACGGCGGGGCAAGCCATGCTGAGCGCATGTCAAAGGAAGGGGCTAAGTTTCGCCCAGCAGACAATTCTCGTGTGTCTGGGTGGGACGAAATGCGGCAGCGCTTCATCGGAGAGGATGACGCGCCGATGATCTACTGCTTCGATACCTGTGTCGATTCGATACGTACCATCCCTCTGCTCCAGCATGACGGGCATAATCCAGAAGATCTGGATAGTGAAATGGAAGACCATGCGGCAGACGATTGGCGCTATGCGTGCAAGTCCAGGCCGTTTATCCGCACCGTGAAGAGCAAGAAGAAGACTGCTGAGGTAGGTTCTATTGAGTGGGTGTACCAGCGCACGGATGAGAAGAAAGCGCGCTCTCCGTACCGAGGATGAACAATCGCATGGAAAAGAGCGGGCTGGATTAGTCTGCCGCCTGCAATTTTGCAAATTGTTTTTCCAGTCAACCAATATGGGAGCGCTACCATGAAACTGAAACAAACCGCATTACTGGCCGCATTGGCCGCAGGTGCAACTATCGCAACAAACGAAGCTGCCTTCTTGCCTGGCATGCAGGTTCCTGTCGTACTCGGCTCTCCGAGCGGCGCATTTGTTGGCTCCGCCATCCTGCAAACCTCCGAGGACGGAACTACCTGGGCGACTGCAACTGGTGCGGCGGCAGTCACCGCGCCCGGTGTGGCAATTCAGAATATCACGCTCAAGCAGTACCTGCGTCTGAACGTGACGGCCTACACCTCTGGAGACATCCAAGCAACCGCTCTGTCTAACGTCGGCTAATGTTGCTTCAGGCCGACGACAGCAAACTGGAGTCGCAAGACGCCACGGAGAAGGCGCACGCCAAGCGCCTTCTTAAGCGCATCTCTAGCTTCGATAAGGAGCTAAAGGAGCGCGGCAAATCGTGGGGAAAGGCTCGCCAGTATGCAAATTCTGGCAATGACGAAGCAAAGGACGATGGGGATGGCGGCTTGGTTCGCGTCAACCTCATCGGCTCTGTTGTCGATACGCTGCTGCCAAGCATCTATGCAAAAGCTCCAGAGATCGCCGTGACGCTCGATGAGCGAGTGAGCACGGGAGATTACGAGATTTACTCAAAGTTCAGCAAGACGCTACAGGACGCGCTCAATACCTTCATGGTCAAAGAGGCGAAACTGAAAGCGCGCGGAAAAGCCGCAGTGCGCACGGCGATTACCACAACTATAGGGTGGACGAAGATTGTCTTCCAGAAGGATGTCAGGGAAGACCCAGTTATCCGTGGTCGAATCAATGACACGCAGGACAATATCGAGCGCATCAAGGCGCTGATTGAAGAAACAAGCCGAGATGGGGGCGAGTGCGCAGAGCACGAAGCCAAGCTATTCGAGCTGCAACAACAGACTGAATCACTCCAGTCTGAGATCGAGGTTGTTGTCTCCGAGGGGTTGGTGGTCGATTCTGTTGCCGCAGAGGACATCATCATCCTGGATGCGTCATGCCGTGACATAGACGACTTCGAGCAAGCGTCCGACATCGCCCATCGCATCAGAATGACCGTCGAGGCATTCAAGACGCAGTTCAAGATGGAGCCACCAAAGGGCGCGAAGCTGTACACAAGCGCAACAGGAGACGCTGAATCCACCTCCGGCGAGGTTGATGGTGATGACAAGCTGGTGGTGGTGTACGAGGTATGGAGCCACAAAGACCTGACTGTGTACACGCTGGTCGAAGGCTGTCACCAGTACATCCGCCCGCCATACCAGCCGAAGATGCTGGGGCATCGCTGGTATCCGTTCTTTGCGCTACAACTGCGCCGAGTTGCCGGGGTGAAGTACCCGTTAAGTCTGGTCGAGCAACTGATTGAGCTGCAAGACGAATACAGCACGCGCCGTACAAATGCCGCTGAGCACCGCAAGAAGAACATCCCAGTCCGCCTATTGAACAAAGCATCCGGCATCACGGACGAGGAAGTGTCGAACATCGCGAACCGCTCGATCACAACCGATGTGATTGGCGTGACCATGGACAGGGCTGAGCCGCTGCAAAACCAGCTCGGCAGCCTCCCAGAGATTCCATACAACCAGCAGATGTACGATACCTCGGACATCATGCGCGACATTGAAATGGTAGGCAATACACAGGATGCAGCTCGCGGCGCTATCAATAAAGCAAAGACGGCAACTGAGGCGGAGATCATGTCGATGGGAATGCAGTCTCGCACCAGCGAGAGCATCGACGTGGTTGAGGATTGGCTGACCGAACAGGCAACCTATTCCGCCCAGCTCCTGCTGCAAAACATCACGCCTGAGCAAATCAAGGAGCGATTCGGTGAAGAGGCCGTGTGGCCTGCGCTGACCAAGCGCCAGATGTTTGCGATGGTGAACATCAGTATCCGTGCAGGCTCAACCGCTCGCCCGAACAAGATGCGCGAGCGAGACCAGTGGATTCAGATCATGCCGATTATCCAGGGCGCGCTTGAGAAGATTGCACTGTTCCGCCAGCAGGGCGCTCAGGATATGGTCGATACGACCGTCAAGCTGCTGGACGAGACGCTTCAGAGATTCGATGAGCGCATGGATGCAAAGGCGCTGCTTGGAATCAAGGATGAACAGGAAGAGGGCGAAGAGACAGACGGACAGGCTGGCGGAGTTCCCCCAGAAGTTCAGGCGCAGATGCAGCAGATTCAGCAGCAAGCTGCCGCTATCGAGCAGCAGAAGGCCGATCTGGAAGAGCAGGCACGCAATCTGGAGAACGAGCGCATCAAGTTCGAGGCCGAGCGCCGCGTTGCTGATGCAGAAGCTAAGCTCACCTACGAAAAGCTGAAGGCTTTGCTGCATACGTGAATCGCATGGAAAACGGTCACTGGAGTTAGGCTGACATCTACGTGAACTTAACCTGGTGCCGACCATGAATATGCTGAAAACACTGCTTTGCCTGTTCTATTTCACCCGCCTGAATATCGTTGAAGAAGGCGGCGGCGCGCAATCCGAAGAGGCGGGCAAATCCACTGATGCTGATGCTTCCACCCAAGAGACCCCAGAGGACGCCGTACTTTCTGAGCTTGGCCTTTCGGACAAGCAGACAGCTCAAGCGGACGATACCGACTCAGGTTCTTCCGCTGCTGAAGAGGCTGTAGATGCTGGAGAAAAATCAAAGTCTGAGGAAGAGCAATCAGCAGAGCAAAAAGACAGCTCTGAAGCGGCTGCTCCAGAGAAAAAGGAAGCACTGAGTGATGCAGACCTCGCTCCGCTGGACAGCAAGAACCCAAAGACAAACGAACGCTTCCAGAAGGTAACTGAAGGCTACAAGCAAGAGAAGGCACGCGCTGATGCAGTCGCCGCAGAGCTTGAGAAATACAAAGGCTCGTTTGAATCGCTGCGATCTCTCGGGTTCCAAGACGAGCACGCGGCAGACGATCTAGTGCAGTTCGCTGGATACCGCAACATCCTGGCAACCGGAGACGTAGCCGCCTTCCGCGAGGTAATGGCAGCTCAGGTGAAGCAGTTCGAGCAAATGCACGGCAAGCGCGTACAGATCGAGGCAAGCGCGCTGGATGACTTTCAAGACCTGAAGGACAAGGTAAGCAACTACGAAATGTCAGAGGATGATGCGCTGGAGATCGCGCGCATCCGCACAAACAAGCAACGTACTGAGCAAGCTCAACAAGTACAGCGCGCAGGGCAGGAGACAGAGCAGGCACGGCAGGAAGCTATCCAGTCAGCCATCGGGCAAGTCGGAGCAATGGAGTCGGCATGGCGCAAGAGTGACCCAGATGCTGCCGTGCTGATTCCGCAGCTCAAGGCGCAGATGGAAGACATCGCACGCAACTTCCCGCCCGAGCAATGGCCGCAAATCGTGAAGATGCAGTGGACTGCGCTCAAGAAGGCGGCGGCTGAATTCAGCAACAAGGATACGACAGCAGCGAGGCCGCTGCGAGCAGCAGGGCATACGGCTGGACTGCTTGAGCCGACAAACCCGCAGGATGCTGTGCTGCAAGCGCTCGGATTGAACGATTAAGGGGATAAGCATGGTTGCGTTGAAATCGAAATGAATGGCAAGGGCGAGTTCTCTGTTGGTGTATGTCCACCTGAAGACGAGAACGAACCGAAAGAACATTTGCGTCCATCTAAGTCATTGGATGCGGCACTGCAAGAAGCCAAAGCACTTCTTCAGCAGCAAGCGCAAAGCCCCCAGGATGCTGTACTCAGCGAAATGGGGATGCAAGACGAGTAACACCGTAGCACTAGGCTGATCGCGGAATCGCCAACCGCAGGGCTGTTGATCTGGTATCGCCCGACCGAGAGGATTGAACTTTAATTTTTTCTAAGGAGAGCCATCATGGCCTTGAATGCAGCAGAGATTGCCAAAATCGGCAAAGTAGCAATTACCGCCTACGGCAAGAACAAGCCCGTAGATCAAATCAATGTCGAGCGCCCACTGCTCGATGCCTTGCTTCCAAAGGCAAAGGACATTGTTGGCGGCGTGGACGGCTTCACCATCAACATCCACAAAGCAAACGACGCGAACGGTCAACTGTGGAGCGGTAACGGTAAGGTCACTTACAACAGCCGCAACCCGAACGACTTCTCGAAGTGGGACTGGATGAACCACCACGACGGCTTCGTGCTGAACGAAGATGAGCTGAAGCGCGCTGGCATTACTGTCACCGATGATGTGGGCAAGTCCACCGCAACCAAGGGCGAGGCTGTTGCACTGACCAATATGGTTGTGTCGCAATTCACCGCACTGGAAGAGGGTGTGAAAGACCACATCAACTCGCTGTTGTGGCTGGACGGCTCGCAGAACACCAACGCACAGCCTGGTATCGACAGCATCGTTTCGCTGACGCCAAGCTCCGGCACGGTCGGCAATATCGCCGCAAGCAATACCTACTGGCAGAACCACGCCAGCACCGGCCTTGCTTCGACGCAAGCCGCACTGCTTGGCGCGCTGGAAACTGCAAAGCGCAACATCCTGCGCACGAAGGGTCGATTCACCCACATCTTCTGTGGCGGTGACTTCTACGATGCGTTGCGCAATGCTGTGTTGGCATCCAACACTACGCAGATCACCTACGGTAGCGGCTCCAAGCTGTCTATCGATATGGCGACCGACACCCTGAAGTTCGACGGCATCCCGCTGACCTACGTGCCGGACTTCGACACGAACTTCGGTCTGTCTGCACCAGCAATCCCATGGGCAAAGCGTTGCTACATGCTGAACCTGGCGAACGGTATCGAGTTGCGTCGTGACACCGCTGACTTCATGAAGATGCGCTATCCAGGCCGTCCGATTGACCAGTACACCTACCACTTCGCGATGACCTCGAAGTTTGGTTTGGGTTGCGCAAAACGCAATAGCAATGCGGTACTGACAATCGCGTAACAAACTGGTCGGCACGCTCTCATGGGTGCCGACCTTTCATCAACTAGCATGGAGGTAGCAGCATGAAAGTCACATTACCGTATCAAATGGTTCTATTGGTGCGCGGCGAGGGTAGCAAGATTCCCCTGACCGTGTTACCGCATGAGATCGACATCCTTCGCGTGATGCACGGCGAAGACTCGATCAACCTCACAGACGATGTTCCGCCTATCAAGGATTGCACGTTCGAGACGGCTGATGAGTATGCCCGTCTGGAGCAGTATTACCGTGGCAATGCCGATGTGCACAACCCAACCAAGGCTGTGTTCCGCACGCTTGCCGATTTTGAGGCCGCTTTCGATGCAACTGGCGGCGCAGATAAAGCCGCGCTTATCGAAGAGGCCAAGGCGCTCGGCATTCCAGCAACAAAAAACTGGGGCATCGAGAAGCTCCAGGCTGTAATCGACGAAGCCAAGGCTAACGCTTAACCATGGCTTTGCCGCTCAAGAAGACGCTGGGCGAGATACGCTCCGACATCCAGTCAAGACTTGGGTTCGGCATGGCCGGTCAGGCGGGGGTAGTGAACTCCGGCCTGATCGACTCCATGATTCGTTCTGCTCAAGAGCAGCTTTACGAGCAATTCGACTGGCTGGAGCTGAAGGGCGTTGAAGAGCGCGCAACCGGCACAGACCAGCGATACTACGACTACCCTTCCGACTGCAATGTTGACAGGATTCAGACTATCAGCGTGCTGTACGCTGGAGAATACGTTCCTCTGCAAGAGGGTATCGCACTTTCAGACAGAGGGCTGCATTCCGCTGGAATCGTGCCGACAAAATACGAGCGCCGAGACCAGCTTGAGCTGTGGCCGGTTCCGAAAAATGCCAATCTCACGCTGCGCATCGAGTACATCAAGACGCTCGCCCCGCTGGTTCAGAACAGCGACCGTGTGAGTCTTTCGCAACAGGCGATCTACCTGCATGCGCTGTCAAACGCCAAGGCGCACTACCGTCAACCAGACGCCGACAAGTACGCTGGGCAGCTTGATGCGCTGCTTGCTAAGCAGAAGGCGCGCCATCGCGGGAAATCAGTTTGGAGCAGCAGCAGGCCACGCAGCCCATACGACTATCCACCAGATTCCAGCCAGGTAGTCTGATATGTCCAGGACGATCACGTTTGACCGTTTCGATTTCGGTCTTGACATTCGCAAGGGGCTGAGCACATCAGATGCGAACCGGCTGCGCATGCTTACCAATGCGCATGCGACTGAGGGCAAGACCATCCGCAAGCGCCCAGGACTCACGAAGGTTGCAACGCTTGAGGCTGGAACGACTGGCTTGTATGCCGGAAACGGCAAGCTGAATACATTCTATGGCGGAACCGGCACCATTACGCATGCGAACACGCTTTTCGCTGCCCATAATGTCCGCAGCCCAACTACTGCCGCGCTGGCGCTGTCGAAGGTGCATTACGCGGACGTTTTCAACGGGTACATCTACACGGCAGTCGAGTACACCAGCGGCGAGAAGCGCCACCACTACCTTGATGGCGCAGCTCCTGGCGCAACGCACATTGCGGATGCAAACTGCCCGCACACGGCGCAGGTTACAAAAATATCTAGCAAGATATGGTCGGTAGGCGCAACCGGAGACACGGTGCGCTTCAGTAAGACCAACGCGCCGCGCGACTGGACAGCAGTATCCGATGCTGGGTTCCTGCCCGTTGGATTGCAGCAGACTGGCGCGAGCAATGCGACCGCACTCGGCTTTTATCAAAATCGTCTTGTGGTGTTTTTCACCGATTCCGCTCAGGTGTGGCAGGTTGATGTAGACCCTGCAAACCACCACTTTCTCCAAGCTATAGATGTCGGGTCGGAGCGCCCCTACGCGCATGCAAACATGGCAGGCGATGTCTTCTTCCTGTCTCCGGCTGGCGTGCGCAGCATCACGCGCCAGGATGTAACGACCAACGTGATAGACACCGATGTTGGCTCGCCAATCGACAGAGAGTTGCTTAAAGGGTTGTCTGGGATACTCGCTTTTGACGTTACAAATGCACGGGCGCAATACTATCGAGGCGGAGGCCAGTATTGGCTCTACTCTGGCAGCAAGGCGCTGGTGTACACCTTCAGCCGTACAACCGGCGTGATGGCATGGAGCCTGTACACATTCTCGTTCTCGCTGGATTACATGGATGAGCTGAATGCCATTCTCTATATCCGTTCCGGCGACAATGTGTACAAATTTGATCGTGACGTGAAGACGGACGACGGAACCCTATACGCGGTTGACATCGAAATGGCGTTCCTCGACTTCAAGGTGCCTGGCATCCTGAAGCACATTCACGGCATGGATGCCGTTGTTACCGGAAGTTGCCAGATTGCGCACAGATTTGATGCGCGCTCGCCTGAGCTGATGACAGACCCTCCCGTGACAATCAGCGGGGACTCACGCCCAGGATACCTACTCCCCGTCGAGCTGCTGGCAACGAACATCGCGCCAGACATCCACAACTACGACAATCAGGAATTCGAGCTGCACGCGCTCACCTACTATTTCGATACGCTGGGGACGGAATGATACGCAAAGCGACTATGGCAGACCTTCCAGAGATCATTCACCTCGGCAGGCGCATGCACGAAGAAAGCTCGTATAACTCTATGGGGTTTGCTTCCGACCGAGTGGCGAATATGTCTGCACTTCTCATTGAGCACGGGTTCGCAATGGTTGTCGAGATCGACGGAAATGTGGTCGGCGGAATGCTCGGGGATGTCGTAACGCCGTGGTACACGAATGAACGCATGGGAAACGACATCGCGCTTTATATTGCGCCGGAACATCGCAAAGGAACTGCCGCGATGAAGTTGCTGAAGAAGTTTGAGGAATGGTGCCTATTGATGGGTGCAAAGCACATCAGGCCAGGCGTATCAACTGGAAGCACTGAAGCTGGAAGGCTCTACAAGGCGCGCGGATACAAGGTAGTCGGAGAGTGTTTCTTGAAAGAATTGTGAGGTAGATATGTGCGGTGGCGGTGGCGGAGGGGATGGCGGAGCAGCAGAGCGTAAGGCGGCTGAAGAGGCGCGAGTTGCTGCCGCAGTAAAGAAAATAAACAACGTGATGGGTAATGCCAATGCGACACCAGATGCGGTAGATCGAGCGGCTTTCACACGCAAAGTTCAAACCGGAAGGAACAGCGGACGTGGTTCAAAGCGGACGCCAATATACCAAGAGGTATTTGACGAGGCTGCATATAACGCTGCTGTAGCAAATGCAAAACAAGAGGCTGAAGCGTCTAGAGCCGCTTATGGCGAGCGCGTAAAACTATACGACACAATAAAGACTGATGCGAACAAGCGCGCCTTGATCGACCTCAACAAAGAGCGGGACATCACAGAGCGAAACCTGAGTTTCGATGTTGCACGGCAAGGGTTGTCTGGCGGAAGTCACGACATTGATACCATGCGACAGGTGACAGACACCTACCAGCAAGGTGTGCTGAAGGCTGCGGAACTGGCTTCTGCGACAGCAAACAATGCGCGCGCTGCGGATGACAAGACGCGCACAGGATTGATCTCTAGCATCCGCGCTGGGCTTGACCAAGGTAGCGCTCAGAGTCAGGCATATTCCGATATGCGCAACAACGCAGACCGAGCAACGGCAGATGCAAACTCGTTGTCGTTGGCTGGCTTCTTCGACCGATTGAACAACCTGAACCAGCAGCGTAAATACAACAACGGAGTGGCAGCAGGCTCTGCCGTGCCAGGAACAACTACACCAGGAACAACTCAGCCGAAATCGTTCACAGGCTCTGGCGGAAGCTATTAAGGGGGCGATATGTGCACAGGATATGAAATCGCAGCACTCGCAATGGCCGCAGGCGGAACGGTGATGCAGACTCAGGCGGCTGAAGACGCCAACAATGAACGGCAGGCCATTCTGCGCGCCGCCCAGGAAACCGAGTCAAAGCTGAACGAGAAGAAGGCGGCAACCGTGGAGGACTTCGCGCAACAGGTGCTTACCGCACCGCAGCGCGCAGCTCGTTACGAGCAGGCTGCTACAACCCGTGAAGGCGATCTTACCAAGGCGCTGCAAGATGCCGCAGGCGGAGATGTGAACGCCAGCGGGTACGGAAAAGTGTCCGAAGACTACACCCGCGCCAAGGCCGATGCGACCGCATCCGCAGCAGACGACATCATGAAGCGCGCAAGGGCTGCCGCAAGAACAAGCGCGGCTGGCGGAATGTACGACGAAGAATCGCTGCTCGGTGGAGACCTGGCAAGCAACGTGGCTGGCCTCACATCTACATCGAAGCGGAACGCGCGCTACGCCAGCTCTGCATATAACGGCGTGAACGACTCTGGCTCTCTGGTCGGCGGACTGCTGACCGGGGCATCAGGGTCAGTAGCTGGCATGAAGTAACAACAAGGTAAAACGCTATGCCACAAAGACACTATCAGGTAGGCAGTTCACTCGGGCAGGCGCTCGGCGGCGCATTCAGCGATGACGCTTATAACAAGGGTGTAAACGAAGGGGCGAATGTTGCATATCGCAGAGAATCAGCATTAAAGGCGGCTGAAGAGGCGCGTCTTGTGAAGCGTCAGAATGATCTTCAGAGCGACGACAGCATTCTGGCGACAGCACTGCAAGGCGCTGGAATCAGCAGCGAAGACCTGCCGAAATTCAAGAACTACATGGCGCGCGGCACTATTTCAGACCCGCCAAAGCCGCAAACCGGAATTGATATTCAATCCGTCCTCGGCGGTGCATTGAAGAATAGCGCCACTGTGGGAGAAGATTACTCCGCCTTCATTGAGCCGAAGCAGGTTGTAGCTGAGCCAGACATGATGCCACAACAGCGCCAGCAATACGATTTGGCGATGCGTTCTATCGCTTCCATGCGGCAGGCTCTTATGCAGGGCGACAAGAGCACGACGAATGCAACCGAGACGGCGCTGGCGAACATGCGCGCATCCGGCGCTGGCAATAACGACACTACGCTTGCGCAACTTCTTCTGCATGGCAAACCGCAGTTCGATGGGCAGACTACCGGCTCGACAGATGTACTAACTGGAAATCAAGTGCTGAATGACATCGGACGCAGCCAGATCACTGAAAACATTGCCCAGGCTGGAAATGCGAATGCTTCCGCAAGAAAGACTGCGAGAGAGGTGGCAAAAGCGCCAAGCGACGAATACAAGGCGGTGCGCGACGATATTCGCGCAGACTACAACGCAGAGTATCCAATCGACAGATATACAGGCCAGCGTCCCAAGGGGGCAGTCAGCTACGATGATTACACAAAGGGCTGGATTAAGAAGCATGGCATCGATGAGAAGAACTTCTTCAATGCTGGGAACCCAATTGTCACGCCAGCAGAAACGCAGATGGCACCAGAGCCATTTGCACCCCCTGCGCAGCGCTTCTCCAATGACCCTTCAATGAAGGGCAACAAGGCTGGAAAAATGGTGGACGGCAAGGGTATCGAGGTATTCAACGCCAGCGGCAAGTTAATCGGCTACTACAAATAAGAGGTCGGCATGGCTTTCGTACCACTTGAGCAAGAGCAGACCGGCTTCGTGCCACTTGATTCTGTTGAGCAGAATCCATCCCTGAAAGATCGCGTTTACAAGAAGGCGAATGCGCTCTTCCGAGAAGGAGGCGTTATGGATGATTTCGCTGGCGTCCAGCCTTCAGCAAACGAATCTGATCTAGCGGCGGCGCTGTCCATTCTGCGCGATGCCGAGCTGAGCGCAAAAGCCAAACGGCAAGGCGGTGTCAGCAATAGTGATGTGCGCATTGTCGATGGGCTGTCCGGCGTGCTGGAAATGGGGGCGCGCCAAGGTTATGCGGGCATCGGAAGAACCGAGGCTGGTTTAATCAAGGCGCTTGGGGATGCTCTCGGCTCGGATACGCTGAACAGTATCGCAGACGATCAGATGATCTATGCGGACAAGATCGAGCGTGGCGCACAACTGCGCGACAGCAAGGTAGAAGGGTTCTCGCCAGATTCAATCGCACAAGATTTGCCAAAGGCTGCTGCAAGCGCCATAGGCTCCACCATCCAGACCGCACCAAATCTCGCACTGGCGGCTGTTGCGCCCGAACTGGTGCTGCCGTCCATTCTCGCCACTAGCACTTCGCAAGAGTATGGGGAGGGGCGCAGGGATGGATTGACCGGCGCTGGAGCGGCAATTCGTGCGCCGATTATGGGTGCGTTCGAGGCGGTAGGCGAAAAGCTTGGCGGCATGGACAGGCTGGCATCAGGACTTGCTAAGGCTACGCGCGGTCATGGTGCGGCGGAACTCGGTAGCGCCATGATCGCATCGAGCGCCAAGGAGCTACCAGGCGAACTATTCACCACCTCTGGTCAGTTCCTGACGGACAAGCTTCCTGGCGTTGGCACCAATCAAGATGCGGGGCTGGATGAATACGCCAAGCAGATGAAGGACACGGCGCTCACTACCCTGCTGCAAAGTGCCGGTATGGGTGCTGGCGGCCATGTATTGTCCAAGATGTCTGGGCAGCGACCGGCAGAGCAGCAGGCTGATGCAGCGCCTGAGCAAAGCGTCAACTACGACAAGGTGATCGAGTCCCTGCAACGCGCTGAGCAGGTCGCAACAGCCAGCAGGGAGCATGGATTTCAGCCGCTGCAAGGGGAAAGTCCGGCTGAGGCGAGTAACCCGAAAGAAGTAACACCCATGGCGCAGCCCCAAGAAGCTGCTACCACACCTCCCCCTGGACAAGTTGCGCCACCCATTCAGCAAGACAAAGCAGCGCCAGCTGTCAAGGAATCCTTGATAGCTAAACCCGAAACGTCAAGCGCGCAGGACGGAAACGTAAAGCAGGAGACGGAGCAAACAGCAGAGCCAGCAGCGAACAGCGCGGATGCGGTCAGGCCGCATCTTGAGCAGCTTATCAAACTGCGCAGAGTGGCCGGAGAGCTTGGCATGCCGCGCCAGATGGATAGCCTAATCAATAAGGCAAAAGACGGCATCAAGACTGGCAAGATCGACAGCGCAACATTCGCCAAAGCGGCGAAGCTGTTCAAGGACAAGGATGCGAGAATCTACGGCGCGTTGCAGGGAATCGCCCAAGCCAATGCGCCAAAGCCTGAAGCGGCAGTTGCGGCAAAGAAGCCAGCACGCGCATCGGGAGATCTGCTGCAACGAATCAAGCAACTCGGCGGTATCGACGGTGCGCAGGCGCTGGATATTACTGGCGAGAATCGCGCCCCTGGCGGATGGCGGTTCGCATTTAAGAATGGCGGCACCGGCCTGGATGACCTCGCCACCCAGCTTGCTGCTGAAGGATTCTCAATCGACACAAATGATGTGGATGGCGGCGTGCAGCAGTTGCGCGACATGATTCGCGCGCACATCAACGGCGAGCGCAGCTTCAAGCATGCAGACATCGAGGCGCAAGCAGAGAAGCTTGTGCGCAGTGCCGCATACGATGCGATGGCTCAACGCGCAGAAGAACTCGGCATCAACTGGAAGAATCTGAACGAGGCGCAGCTTGACGAGGCAGTTTATCGGGCGGAAGATGATCTGCGCATGGAGGCAATTGCCGAGCGCGAGGCGATGAGCGATGCGGAAATGTCTGACGCGGCAGACATTGATTACGTCATCGACGATGAATTAGACATACCCTTCGGTGATGAAGTCGCGGGAGACGCGGAGTCGCTGGCCGCATTCTTTGGAGAACATGATGGTGGATATGACGGAATTGAAGCTACTGGACAAGGCAAGTCTGGCGAAAGCAACGCCGGAGCAACGCAAGATTCTGGTGGAGAAAAACAAGCGCGTGGCGGAGATATTGCTCAAGCATCCTACGGAGCGGCGCAAGAAGATACTGGCCGCAGCCAAAGAGCTGTCGGTGAGCCGCAAACAGGCGAGAGCGAAGCTGGATTCCTTGAAAGCTACACCGAAGCAGAGCTAAATAAGAAAGAAGCGGCGCGCAAAAAGGAGGAAGAGGCCACTGCGCGCCGTGATTCCGCACCATCACCTGAAGAATTTACCCTCACCGGCTCAGATCGCCAATCTGACATTGGCGCAGCTCACGGACAGGCAGACATACTTGACCAGAAGCCATCGGCAATTGAAGACTTCGGCGAGAAGATTCTTGGCGCTCGCAAAGAATATGCCGCCGCATACAAAGACCGCATGGCCGAAGCGATGAAGGCGGACGTGATGGCGCAGCCGCTGTCGAAGTCATGGCCGGAGCCGGATTATCAGAAGCTGGTCGATTCAGGTTATGACAAGAATATCGTCGGCCTTGTACGCTCGATGCGCGACGAGGTTCCGAACAAGCCAGGAAAGGACTGGAAGCAAAAGACTTGGGCAAAGCAGGTAGAGCTACTGCGCGAGACCGCAGACAAGCTGCTGAATGACATCGAGTTCGCCGACAAGTTTGTTTCTGAAATGAAGAAGATTGAACACCTGAAGCTAGAAGATGCGATCAATGGCCGCGCGGAACTATATGCGCTGTTCGGTCACGAGAAATCGCTGAAGGGTGTTCGCATATCCCGCAGCCAGTATGGCGTATACAACGGCGTACCATACAGCCCACCGAAGATCATCTGGGAGGTAACGCGAGACGCAAAGTCAACGGCATTCAGCAACATGCCTCGAACGCTTGGAAGTGGCGACACGCGACAGGCTGCCATCGATGCATTCTCGAAGGCATATTCAACGCTTAATACCAGCAAGGAGAAGGAAGCCAAGACAAAGTTCGAGCTGTATGCGGATAGGTACGCCAAGGCTGGCAGCAAAGGGCAATACTTCATTGGCAAGAAGGTTGGTCGCAATGTCCTGCACATCAAAGACGGGTTCGACACCATCAAAGAGGCGCGAGAATACATCGCCAACAACAACGAAGAGTTGACTGAAATCCTTGAGAAGAAAAAGGCTGTTCCAAACGAGCGCTACGACACCAATAAGCCGCGCGTCGGGCAGGATATGCGCAACGGACAGGACGTTACGCCGCAGATGTTCTCCGATGCGTTTGGATTCAGAGGCGTCCAGTTCGGAAATTATGTAGAGGGTGCGCGCCGCCAGAAAGACCTTAACGACGCCTATGATGCGCTGATGGACTTGGCTGCTGTCCTGGACATCCCGCCGAAGTCGATCTCGCTGAATGGGGAGCTTGGCCTTGCTTTTGGTGCGCGCGGAACAGGCGGAAAGAATCCAGCATCGGCGCATTACGAGCCAGGCCAGATTGTCATCAACCTGACCAAAGGCAACGGCGCGGGAAGTCTGGCGCATGAATGGTGGCACAGCCTGGACAACTACTTCTCGCGCATTGCTGGCAAGAAGGAAGACTTCGCCACTGATAGGCTGGACGTTTCACTGGCATCGCGCGATGCTGCCTACCAATATAAGAACGATGGCATCCGCAAGGAAATGATCGATGCCTTCGGTGCGGTAGTGAAGGCAATAAATAGCACGGCCATCAAACAGCGCTCTGGCTCACTGGATGCGCGCAGAACGAAAGCGTATTGGGGAACCGGCATAGAGATGTCTGCCCGCTCATTCGAGCGCTATGTGATCGCAAAGCTGCACGACAGCGGGTTCGCCAATGACTATTTGGCAAACGTGGTGTCTGAGGAATACTGGAACGCCGCAGATGCGCTCGGGGTTGGAGAGGGAGGTAGTTATCCATACCCAACAGAATCCGAGTTGCCAGCAATTCGCGGTGGGTTTGACAACTTCTTCCAAGCTATCGAATCGAAGGAAACAGAAAAAGGCGTAGTGCTGTTCAGCAAAGGCGGGGATGGCGGCGGGCAAACCGTCGATGAAATCACTAAGTCCACCGCCCGTTTACGCAATGGCTGGTCAGGATTCAGGAAAGTCAGCATCGTCCAATCCGTGAAAGGCATACCGAACGATGTGTACCTGCGCGCGCTGCGGGCATTGCAGCCAATCAACCAAGCGACAGAGGGCATCTACGACCCGAACACGAACACCATATACCTGATCGCGGACAATATTGCATCGCCAGAACGCGCCGCCTGGGTGGCCGCGCATGAGGTTGTCGGGCACGGCGGTATCCGCATGCTGAACAAGAGCGTTGCCGTGCACGTTGATAGCTTGTCAAAGAACGGCACTATCGAGAAGTTGGCGCAGGCCATCGCAAAAGATCGTGGAGATACATTCGACAAGAGCATCCATGTGCAAGAGGCGATTGCAGAGCTGGCAGCTGCGCATGTGACAGGCAACGCAGAGGCGATCTTTGACCGCTACGGCGTGAATGTTCCTGACGCGATGCGGGATGGAATCCTTGGCGTGATCGCCCGCATCGTCGAGGCTGTGCGCAACTTCATGGCGAAGGTGTTGAGCAAGCCGGTATCTGAGGTGAGCGACGGCGAGGTGCGCAGCCTGATTGTTCAGATGAAGGATGCAGCAGACGGGGTTGAGCAAAGCGATTCCATTGGTTCCGGTAGAGCCGTCATGGCTAGCATGTCGCAGGGCACCCGAGGCAATCACAGCCAGACGCCAGATTTCCCAGATACCGCAAAAGGCAAGGCGCTGGAATTCCTGTGGAAGCTGACCGCGAACGACTGGATGTTCCGTATGCCCACGTCCTTCAAGAAGGATATGGCGGGAATTGCCAACGAGATGAGAGCTGGGAAGTTCACCGTGCGCGAACTACCTACCGACACTGTGCCGGAGGATGCGGCGCGCAAGTGGCAGATAAAATTCACTGTGGATGGTATCGAGAAAACAGCCTACATCACCGAAGACCACGACAAGCAGATATTCATCGACGTATCCAGTCTAAGGCAAGATCAGCGTGGCAGCGAGATTTACCAGATCGCAGCGGCTTACGCGCACAACACTGGCCGCGTGTTTGTACCAGACCCAAACGGAATTTCGACAATTGCCGTTTCCAGACGCATCGAGAACCTGCTGTCTTCTGCGCTGCGCTACGGCACGACCAAGCACCTGCTGCCGAGCAATATGTCCGGCTTGGACTGGATAGAGGGTGACGATCTGCACAACATCGAACAGATGCTTGATGCGACCATTCGCCATACGTCTGATAATGTTGCTTTGCTCGATCAGGTGGAGTACGATTTTCACACAGACAAGTTCATCCTGATAGGTGATGAAAATGAAACCCACTCAAATTCTAATAAAGTCGAATTCACCGCAAGAGATTTTAAACGAGCTGCGGAACGATCATTCGCTAGACGAGACGCCGGAGGAGTTGGCGTGGAGGGCATCGGAAATACAACGCTGCAAAGAGCAGTGTTCGCACGTTCCGTTTTACGCCAAGCATCTAGCGGACAAGGACGACAACTTCTGGCTGAAGCTTATTCCAGGATACAACAGCGAGAAACGCCAGTCTCCGCATTAGAGTGGCTGTACTACTCAAACTCACCAGAAGCCTACAAGGCAGTGAGCAAGCTGCCGCGTGACTTCGACATCCTGTCGAAAGTCCTGCCAAAACACATTCCGCTTGTATATGACCGCGACGAGCTGGGCAATATCCGCTCTGACTTTCTTGGCTCACGCCGCCTGAAAGACTTACTGCACGCTTCTTTCCTGCGACCGATGGCCGTCAGAACAGGCATGGCGCAGGCGAACAAGGAGCTGGCGAAGCTGATGCGCAGCCAGAAGGCAGCCGTTGATAAGGCGATGCGCGTAGCCAGCGAAGTCATCGATTCAACCAAAGGCATGACTGAGGAAGAGTCGGCGCTGATCTCGCGCATCGTGACCGAGGAAATGCAGCCCGGCGACGTTCCGCCAGCGCATGCGATGAAGATCGCGGCCATTGTCGAGCGCGCCATGACCGAGCAGGGGCAGGAAGCAGTCGAGCTTCAGATGCTTTCCAAAGATGCCTACGAGAAGTGGAAGGGAAAATACCTGCCGCGCTTCTACATGCGCCACCTTGACCCTGAAATTAAGGGAATCTGGCAGCGCACTTTCAAGGCAAGCCCTATATCTGGATTCCGAAGCGGCTCACTCAAGGGGCGCGGCAAGCGCCAAGTAGTCACCGTGCAGGAACTGCCAGAATGGGAAGCGCTTGGCTGGGAAGTTGCAGACAAGGCATGGAAGAAAAACGCACAGGGTCAACTGGAGCTGACTGTCGAAGGCAATGCTATGCCGAACACGGATACCGTCGCCATCTGGAAGGACTACACACCAGATGAGCGCCGCGATATGGGCGAGGTGCAGGACTTCAGGTTGCGCTTCGTGATGGGCTATCTGTCCATGCAACGAGACATCGCTATCGGCAGGTTGTACCGTCAGATCGCATCGAATCCAGAGTGGACACGCCGCACACCATCTGATGGCTATTCCTATATCCCCATCACCGAGATACCAGACACGGGCGGATTGAACCGATACGGCATGCTGGCCGGTCTGTATGTGAAAGACGAGATTCTGAGCCACATCAGCCAGCATGAGAGTAGCGACAATGAGTTCCAGCGCTACTACAAGGCTGCGCTGTCGAAATGGAAGGAAGGCAAAACGGTGCTGAATCCGGTCACGCACATGAACAACTTCGTGTCTAACGTGACTATGGCGCACTTTGCCGGAGTGAGCTACTGGGACGGAGAGAAGTATTTCTTCGCACTGAAAGACTTGGTGCAAAAAGCGCCGATGATGCAAGAAGCAGAAGATGCCGGGCTGTTCACTGGCGACTTCAGCCATGCGGAGATCATGAAGGCGATGCCTCCAGAAGTACGGGCACTGATTGACCGAAAGACTGAGAGCGGCGCTGAGTGGGCTGTGCGTTGGGTATGGAGGTTAGGCTCACTATTTCTGAACAATAAGATGGCAAATGCCTATCACTGGGGCGACGTGATATTCAAATATGCCATTTACCGAGATGCTCGTAGCAAAGGGATGTCGCCAGAGGATTCGGTGCAGCATGCCTCGAAGTATATCTTCAACTACGACGACCTGCCCAAGACGGCCAGAGGGATTCGAGACTACGGCCTGCCTTTCTTCGCTTACACCTACAAGGTCATCCCAGCGTTGGCGAGTACCGCCATCGAATACCCTTGGCGCTTTGCTGCGCCTGCGGTAATCATTTCTTCGATCAATGCCATATCCTACGCCGCGCTGGCCGGGGACAGCGGAGACGACGACTGGTGGCTGCGCGCGATCATGAGCAACACCATGACGCCACTACTGAATGCTTATTCCATGGGGTTCTACGGTGACGATGAGCCGAAGACGGCAGGGCAGGAGCTGGAGCAAGAAGAGCGCAAGAACCTCGCAGAGTGGGATAAGGGCGCATCCGCCATGGGCACGCAGAAGACGATACGCCTTGGCATTGACGAAAAAACAGGTTTGCCTGTATTCATCAATGTGTACCGATTCATCCCTGGCGGCGATATTCAGGACGTGCAGAACGAGAAGGGCGGCATCGGCATCCCAGCCCCATTCATGCCCAGCAATCCAGTGCTGAATGCCTTCTCGGCGCTGGTAGACAACAAGAACTGGGACGGAAAGGAAATGTTCGACGCGAACGACACTGGCAGCGAGAAGGCCGTCAAGACCGCCGACTATCTGTACAAGCTTTGTTTCCCAACAATCGCTCTAGGTGGGACGCACTACGACCGCATCATGAATGCGGCAGCTAACTTCTCAGATACGACTATTGAGGCCGCTCATCCACTCAAAGACTACACCGGAACAGGGAAGGATGGGCTTCCAGTCCAGCCGAAGTATGCCGCGATGCAGACGATTGGAATCAAGGCGCGGCCTGTTGATCTTGAGCAGTCTGGCAGCATGAACATGATCGGCGACAACGCCAAAGTCCGCTCAATTGACCAGGAGATCAGCCGCGCAGGCAGGTTGCTGAGTAAGGGGGCAATCAGCCAGCGCGAGTTCGATTCGATCAGGGAGAAAGGCATTGCCAAGATGCGCCATCTTGGCATGGAGGCTGCCGAAGAGTAATCGCATGGAACAGGGCGGCAGGCCGTAGCATCTGCCGAAACATAAAGGAGCCGCCCTATGTCGCACGCGCCAAATTACACCCCGACCGCCAGCTTCGCTACAGACGAGACGAATCAGGTTGCCGGTCGCTCTACTGTCAAGACGGTATCGGTCGATGCCGAGCTGGCGAATATCTCTGCATCAATCAACGCGCTCAATACCAACATCAAGCTATTGCAGCGTGATGACGGAAAAGTTAAGGATATGCTCGTCGAACCGTACATGCTATCCGAGCAGGCTCGCGCGCTTGTTTCTACTGGCGGTGTTCCGCGCGGAGATTGGGTTGCTGCAACCGCATACGCTGTAAAAGACGTGGTTCAGCATAGCGGCTTTGCCTACATCTGCCACACAGCCCACACCTCTGCGAGCGCATTCGACAATACGTTATGGATAGGGATTTCAGGCGACGGTTCTGCGGCAGCATCCGCCGCCGCCGCCGCTGTATCACAAACTGCCGCTGCGGCCTCGGCAACGTCCGCCGCAACATCTGCAACGACAGCAACAACGCAGGCATCCAATGCGGCTACGTCCGCCACGGCAGCGTCAGGCTCGGCAACAAGCGCCGCAAACAGCGCATCAGCCGCCGCGACGAACAAGACCGCAACAGATTCTAATGTGACCGCTACCGCTAACAGTGCAACAGCAGCGGCGGCGTCAGCAACATCGGCCAGCGGAAGCGCATCAACTGCCGCCACAAAGGCGGGCGAGGCATCGACATCAGCAACCAATGCCGCAGCCTCCGCAACCGCCGCAGCAACATCGGCGACTAACTCGGCCAACAGCGCAACATCTGCATCCAGCTCGGCAGCAACCGCCTCTACTCAGGCCGGAAATGCTTCAGCATCAGCTACAGCAGCAGCTGGTTCCGCAACGGCAGCAGCAAGTTCAGCAACGAATGCCGCAGCTAGCGCCGCCGCAGCCGCCAGCTCTTTCGTCAATTTCGATGATCGCTATCTGGGAACAAAGACATCAGACCCGGCGCTGGACAACTATGGAGTAGCGCTGCTTGTTGGCGCTCTCTACTGGAATTCAACATCTGGGAAGATGCGCACATACACGGCAACTGGATGGCAGGATGCATTCATTGCAGCATCTAATTACATCTCAGGATTGTTCTACAAAAACGACCAGCTATCAGTGGCATTCACCAAAACAGGAGCTGGAACTGCAAGCATCAAGGCAGGAACAAAGGTTGATGTAGCGGGAACGGTTGTTACTTTTGTTGCTGCAACAGCAATCACAATGCCAACGCTCACTGGCGGCACCGACTACGCCATCTGGGTGAAGGACGACGCCACTATCCAAGCGACAACAGACCACGTAAGCGCTCCGGGAGCTGGTAACTGGCGCAAGATCGGCGGCTTCCACTACGGGCTTGTCGCAGCTGGAACAACGGTTGCTGGAGGCTCGTTCGCCACTACCGGAAACGGAAAGATATGGACTCAGGGTGATGTGGACGACATCGCCGGAATCAATAAATACTCGATGTGGGATTTGAAGTGGAGGCCAATTTGCGACCCGAGAGGCATGGCGCTGGTCGGCGGCAAACTCTGGGTTGACATCTACCTATGCTCCACAGGAACAGATGCCAATGGCACCAGCAAGGCAGGAACAAATATCGCATCTGGCACGGTGCTGCCAAAGATTCCATCTGCATTCGGCGGGAACGGCACGACGACATATCCATCTCTGAACTGGTGGGTTGCAAACGAACTTGCTCATTCTCAATCCAAGCGACTGATGTTCGGGCATGAGTTCTATGAGGCCGCGTTTGGCGTAACCGAGAACCAGTCAATTGATGCAACAGCGTCAACCTACCCAACAACCCAGCGCAATGCTGGATATACCTCGAAGTTCGGCATCGAGCAGGCATCCGGGCATCACTGGACGTATGGTCTTGATTCAAATGCCTATCAGGACATAGCTGGCGCAGGTTCATGGAAGCAGGTAAACGGCAATACTGGCGCAGCCGGGTCGGAGCGTGGACAAGAATACACCTTCGGCACCTACGGTCTAGTGCGCGTACTTCTCGGCGGCGCGCGCGCGGTCGGCGCGTACTCCGGTTCGCGGGCTTCCTACTGGAGCAGCTACCCGTGGAACTCGGGCTGGTACATTGGGTTGCGTGCCGCCTGTGACCACGTGCAATCTGTATAAGGGAGCGCAAGCGACCGTGGAGACTTTAAGTGATGAATTCGCCAGCCAGAGGCAGCTCGCCATCATCGAGCGCTTCGAGGGCTTCATCAACTATATGTATCCGATTGCGCTCAACATCCGCCGCACGCATTACGTGGCGCGAGATCGCCTCATCGGCGCGATGTTTGAGCAAGTAGGAATGTTTTCTCAGGCGGGTAAATCTGGACAAGTCTCCAAGCTGTATCTGGCTGACGCAGGATTATCCGAACTGAGATACATGGTGCGGTTCTTGGCGGACGCCAAGCGCAAGCTGATAAGCCGACATCAGGCCGAGGTGGCAAGTATCCACCTGGCAGAGACAGGCAAGATGCTGGGCGCTTGGATTAAAACCAAGACCGCAAGGGGTGAACATGGATAAAAGCGGCACGCGCACGAACGGCGCGAACTCCGGTTCGCGGGCTTCCAACTGGAACAACTACCCGTGGAACTCGAACTGGAACATTGGGTTGCGTGCCGCCTGTGACGATAAGTTTCACCCGCATCGGATGGTCAAGGCCGCCGATGCAGATCATGCAGTTTTTATGGTCAGCCACACCATCCCGCTTCGGCGAACACATTACGCGGTCAAGGGAACGTCGAGTAGGAATCCTCGAAAGACGCACTTGCATCTGAACAACCACAGAGGGCGGCATGGGTAAGAAACACAAGAACCTGATCGGCAAGATTGCCAGCATGCCGAACCTGTATCGAGCCTACGAGCGGGCAGCCAAAGGCAAGCGGTATAGCTGCGGCCATCTGCAATTTAAGCAGCACTTGGCCGCCAACCTGCGCGCACTCTCTGAGGCGCTGAAGAATGGAACCTATCGCCCATCTGAGCCGACTCTGTTCTTCGTGAGCGAGCCAAAGCGGCGCGAGATTTCCGCACTTCCGTTCGCTGATCGAGTCGTGCAGCATGCGCTTTGCGCAGTCATTGAGCCGATCTTTGACCGCACCTTCCTACCCAACAGCTACGCCTGCCGCAAAGGGCGCGGCACGCACGCTGCCGCCATCGAGGCGCAGGCCATCATGCGGCGCGGCTACACGCACTGGTTGAAGATGGATTTCAGCAAGTATTTCGCCAGCATCGACCGCGCGGTGCTGCATGGAGAGATCAAGCGCAAGGTGAGCTGCGCGACCACGCTTGAACTGATCGCCACCTTCCTGCCCGAGACGGGGCGCGGCCTACCTATCGGAAACCTCACCAGCCAGCTCTTCGCCAATGTCTACGGCCATGTGCTAGACCGATACCTGACGCACACCCTACGCATCAAGGCGTGGCTGCGCTACATGGACGACACGGTGGTTTTTGCGCACAGCCGCGAGGCGCTGGCACTATTGCAGCAGGGATTGAAGTGGTTCTCTGATGCGCAGCTCGGCCTGCGCTTCTCAAAGTGGAGCATCGGCAAGATCACACAAGGGCTGGACTGGCTTGGCTACCGCATCTGGCCGACACACAAGCTGCTGCGCAAGCAATCCGTGACTGCGGCGAAACGCAAGATATTCAAATTCCGCTCGCGTGGAGACGAACTCTCTCTCGGTCGATTCATTGCATCGTGGAAAGGTCACGCGCAATGGGCTGACTCATACAACCTTCTCAACAAACTAGGAGTCGCATGATGCAATACGCATACAGCCCGGACACGGGCGAGTTGATTCAAACCGGCACTCCCGCCGATTGGATGCAGACGACCGCCATTGCGCCGCCTGCATTTGACGCGGCTACCGCAGGCTGCTTTTTTCAAAACGGCGCTTGGGTCGTTGTGCAGTCAGGAAAGACGCTGGAAGAGGTAAGGGCAGAGAAGATTGTCGAGATCAATAGCAAGTGCCAGAAGGAACTTGCCGCAATCGTCCTGCCATATCCACCTCAAGAGACATTAACATGGCCGAACCAATACGCGGAAGCGCAGGCAGTCACTGCAAACATCGCTGCGCCGACACCAATGCTGTCGGCAATTGCGGCAGCGTCAGGCCAGACAGTTTCCGCTCTTGCTGCATCCGTGCTGCTCAAGGCGGCTGCCTACAACGCCACAGCCGGTGCGGCAGTTGGAAAGCGGCAGGCATTAACGGCACAAGTCCAGGCCGAGACAACAGTGCCTGGCGTACAGGGGGTTGTATGGTAATTATTTATGCGCTTATGTGGATGTACTTGCTGTTCCTCGGCTTTCTAATTTACGCGGCATCTAAGCATTCTTGGTCTCGCCTAAAGGTCGGCATTAAGATTCTGCTGTTACCTGTGCTAATCGTGTTCGGCATGATCGATGTGCTGTTCAACATGACCATCGGCTCGGTACTGTTTCTTGAGCTTCCGCACACAATGACTTTCTCTCAGCGCTGCGCCATGAATCTATACAGAAACGACTGGCGTAGCAGTGTGGCAAGGGCGTTCGCTGTGCCACTTAACGCAATTGACCCCGGACACATAAGGTAAAAGCATGGAACCCTGGATTCTGTCGATCATAATTGCCGCCGTGTTTTCTGTCATCGGCTGGCTGCTATCCAACAAAGACAAGAAGCAGGGCGACGAAATCGCCGAGCTTCGCAAGCAGCATGTGACGGATGTATCAGAGCTACGTGCCAAGCATGAGAAGGAAAAGGATGAGCTGTTCAAGCTGTACCACAAGGTCAAGGATGATCTGGCTGAATTCAAGCAGAAGATTGCAGAGAACCACTACCCGAAACATGAGCTAGACCAACGCTTCTCGCAGCTCAATGAAACGATACACGAGGGCTTCTCCGGCTTGAGCGTAGACATCAAGGAGCTGGTGAGGGAAATGAACGACCACTTACGCGAACATCGCACTGGAGGGCAATAATGAGCGCACTTATATCTTTCTTGGGGGGGTCTGCCTTCCGCATGATCTGGGGCGAGGTATCGTCTTACTTTACCCGCAAGCAGGAGCACGCACTGGAAATTGAGAGGATGAAGGTGCAGGGCGATCTTGAGGCTGCGCAACATGCCCGCAACCTTGAATCCATCCGCGTACAGGCAGACCTTGGCGTAAAAACAATCCAGGTTCAGGCAGAGGCAGACCTTGCACGTACTGACGCCGCCGCTTGGGCTGATGCGGTCGCCGCAGTTGGGCGTAGCACTGGAATCAAGTTTTTAGACATCTGGAACGGTTCCGTGCGCCCGTTACTGGCAACCATTGCCATTGCTGTTGTTCTGTTCGAGATCATCAAGAACGGGTTTGCGCTATCTGAATGGGATAGGGAGCTGGTAAGCGCGATTCTCGGCATCTACGTTGCAGATCGAACTCTCGGGAAGCGCGGCAAATGAACATCAAGTTGGCAGTAGAGGTTGCATCTGAGCTGTGCAAGCGGTTCGAGGGGTGCTACCTAACGCCATATTTGTGCCCTGCCGGAGTTGCAACCATAGGATACGGTGCAACCTACTATAGCGACGGCACCGCCGTTACATTAAAGGATGCGCCAATCACAAAGGAGCAAGCCAAGTCGTTGCTGCTGTGGATGGTTGAAACACGATACCTGCCTGCTGTCATTAGGCTGTGCCCAGAGATCGACACGCCGGAGAGGCTTGCCGCCATCATCGATTTTGCTTTCAACCTCGGGAGTGGCGCACTCAAGGCAAGCACGTTGCGGCTCAAAATCAATGCAGGTCACTGGACGGATGTGCCGAGCCAGTTGTTCAGGTGGAACAAGGCTGGTGGCCGTGTGCTACGTGGCCTGACAAACCGGCGTGCGGCGGAAGCGGCGTTGATATAGCGCTTTCACAACTTTTTCGCCAGCTCTTCTGCCGTCTCATTGTAGTAAACCATCAGCGTCTTCAGGTCGCGTATCCCGACAGACCTGGCAAGCTCAAGGATGTCCAGCTTCTTCGAGAGCTTGGTGATCGCAACATGGCGCGAGTCGTGATAGTGCAGGTCTTTTATGAGTGCCTTGTCGCGCCCCTTGCGGAAATGAGAATCAATCTGCGCCGTCGTCAGATTGAATACACTGTCCGTTGTGCTGGCCGCCACCATCTTTTCAAGTATCGAGATTGCCTGAGGCGATAGCGGTACATCACGTTTTGCGGAAGATGTCTTCCCTCCATACACCTTCAAAAACTTCAGATCAAGTCGCAACTTGTCTTTCTTAAGACCGGCAACCTCTCCTTCGCGCAACCCTGTTTCACATGACAAAAGGAAGGCCATGAGCACTCTACCTATGATGGTGTTAAGGTCAGTGCCGAATGATTGCTCCATCAGATCATGCTCCCTGACTGAGACCAGCCTATCCCTTGGGCGCGGCGGAGCTGGGCGCTTTACCCCCTTCATTGGGTGGGACGGCAGCCAGTGCCACTCATTGACGGCAACAGTGCATGCCCCGCTCATCAGCACCCACTCGCGCCTGACAGTTCCTGCCGATACCTTCAGTAGCCTTCTATCTCGCCACTCAGCGAAATCCGGCTGTCCAAGATCGCATAGCTTCACATCTACAATCTCATCCCTCTTGAACAGCGCTATGCGAATGCGCTCCCAGCGCTCACCTTTCTTTGTGGGTGATACCCTGCGCGCATACTCGTCTAGCAGCTCGCCAAATGTCTTGTTGGGCACCGAGCTGGTCTTTCCTGCTATTATCTCGCCTTCGATTTTGGCAGCCCACTGCTGGGCTTCCAGTTTCGTTGAATGGGTTGATGATTGGCGCACGCCTTTCAGGAATACCTGGGCTTGCCAAGCGCTCCCTCTTTTGCGGATTGTCGCCATGTCGTGAACCTTGTCGTGAAAATGTCGTGACAAGTTACCATTGAAAGTGTTTTAGATGCAAACAGAGTGTAGTAGAGAGAAAACAAAAAGGCCGACAAATCAGTTAGATGTCGGCCAATCCGTGTGTTGCTTGATGGTATATGGTGCCCAGAAGAGGACTCGCTGACCTTGTAAAGTAAGCCTATGCGGAGAGTTTGTCGTGATTTTGTCGTGTTCTCCCCCTCTTTTTCTGCACTCTTCCAGCCAGCCACTCTTCAACATCGACCGCTCTCCAGATCACCTTTCGGCTGTTCGGAATGAGCAGCCGAGGTGGTAGAGCTTCCGGCCTGCGCGTGACATCCTCCGATACCGTGCGTGGAGTCTTGTGCAGGATTCTTGCAAGCTCTTCGATGCCTAAAGTATCCAGGGCGTACATTACATCGATCTCCACAACCCGTTGTGCCTGCATGGCTCAAAGAATGGTATGTCATCATCGAAGTGGTCGAATGCGCCCCCAGATGTCGGGGCTGCTGGCTTTGCGGCAGGCGCTGGACGCGCAGCATGTTCTCCTTCATCATGTTGCTCGCCACCTTGTCTGCTTCCAAGCATCTGCATTTCATTTACGATGATCTCAGTGGTGTAGCGGTCTTTGACGGTTTCCTTGTCTTGCCATTTCCGCGTCTGGATGCGTCCCTCGATATACACCTGGGAGCCTTTCTTCAGATACTCACCAGCCACTTCAGCAAGGCGACGATAGAACACGAGGTTGTGCCACTCGGTCTTTTCCTGCTTCTCTCCTGACTTGTCCTTCCATGTCTCGGATGTGGCAAGCGAGACATTGGTGACGGCCTCGCCGTTTGTCATGTAACGGGTTTCTGGGTCTTTACCAAGTCGGCCAACCAAAATCACTTTATTTACAGACATCACTCTTTCTCCCCCAAAATTCGTTTTTCAATACTGCGCAACACCTTTTCCTGCTTCTCTGAAATGGTTGTGCGCTCTTTAATGCTCGGCAAAAACTCAAATTTTTCCCAGCTTGAAAGGTCGCTCCCAACCGCTTCATCCATGATCTCTTGTACTCGCTGTGCATGTGTCATTCAGACCTCCGATATGTCTTTGTGAAATGTTTATCTATGCAGCTTCCGCGATATCGCACGATGTTCGATAGCTCTGCGCGCTGGTGGTGGCTGTGTGTGGACTGCCTGAGCAAACCATAATAGCTGTTGGCTGTCTGGTACAAATCGCAATCATCTACTTCACGCACTCTGCTCATGGCTACATTGACTGTGCGCTTGCGGGTGACTCTGTGCCATGGGAGGATTACCTGACCGACAAAATCAACTCCGCGAGCTACTGGCTGCAAGATCGTTTTCGATGGATTTATGCGGGCGCGCAGCTTATCGCTCAATAGTTCTTCTATTTCATACTTCGCTGCGTTGAGCCATTGCGGCGATTCATGCAACAACACGAAGTCATCGACATATCTGATGTAATGCCTGGCCTGCAACTTGTGCTTGCAGAATTGGTCAAGCACATCAAGATAGATGTTGGCGAAGAATTGAGAAGATAGATTCCCAATCGGCAGCCCGAGGCTCGCTGGATGGTTCGTAAGGCGCTTATGCGGAGGAACCATGTCGAGCATGTGCGGCGCGCCACGCAACTCAAAATCTTGGCGCGGGTCATGGAACAGAATCAAGTCAGCCAGAGACATCCAGTGCGGTTCAGTCACTCGCTTAGCAATCAGATCATGCAGAATGTTCTTGTCGATGCTGACGAAGAAGTTGGCGAGGTCGAGCTTTAGATACCAGATATTCCTAGACCAGTTCTGTGTCGCACTGCGCACCTTTGCCTCAAGGCGTTGTGCTGCATAGAGCGTGCCGCGTTTCGGAATACATGCGCAGCTATCGGCAATAAAGCTTGCGTAGAAGCGCGGAGAGATTCGGTTGTAGAGAAGGTGGTGCACAACTCTATCACGAAAATCAGCCGCCCAAACTTCGCGCGGCTTAGGTCGTGTGATGACAAAACAGATAGACCGCCCAGGCCGATAGCTTCCATCTTTCAGCTCATCATGTAGGATGCACAGGTTGCGTTCCATGTCCTGCTCAAAAGCCAGAGCGCTGCTGCTGTTGCGCTTGGTCTTGCGACAATCAAGATACGCCTGCACCAGCTCTGCAAAAGAAAAATCAGCATGGTGGCGCTCGAATCCATCTGCGGACAGCACGCGCCGAGAACTTGTTGTTCTTGTTGTTGTTGTTCTGGTTGCCGTTTTCAAAGTTCTGATTCCAGGCATAGTCAGAAGCGGCGACGTGCTGCTTTCTATCGTGCTATCTATGTCGCCACACCGAAGGCCGTTGCCGATCAGCATGGAAACTGCGCCAGACCTGTCATGGGTATCTATCCCATCGGTATCTGCTATGCGCATGGCGGTGGATTTCTCCAGCGGCACGACCAGATTAGAAATTCGCTCTGTCATAGCGGCCTTAACCATTATGAAGCTGGCGATGATGCTTTGCGCCATCCACCGGCCTGCTTGCCGACCATATTGGTGATCTCGATAGCCTTTGCGTATTGAACTGTCGAAATAATCCGCTTGTCCCGAGAGAGACGAAGCAACAGTTCACACACTTGTTGGCGCTCGATTAGCTCATCAAGGTATGGCGCTTTATCCCGCGCACAATTCGCGCGGAATATGAGCATCAGAATCTCAATGCATTCACCGCTGATCTTGCCACCTATGCTCGCCTTGAAATCTCTCGGCATGTTTTTTACTAGGTCGGTGACGACATCGAACAGGTTATAAGCAACCTTATATATCGGCAATGTGGTGTGGAGTGCCATGCTGATGAAAACCAAATTATTAAATTACTGAATTTCTAATATGCGGACAGCACGCGCCGAGAACTTGCTGAACTCGCTGTAGCTGCCCTGGCCGCCGTAGTCAAAGCCCTGAGTCCAGGCAGAGGCAGAAGCGGCGACGTGCTGCGTCGATGTCCAGTAAATAGTCTGCTCAAATGCCTCAGCACCACCTTGCTTGAATGCGTCCACAACCGTCTGCAATGGGAATGTCTGAGTGTATGGTCGGGTTGGCTCAATCGCTGATAGGTTGATGCCGGAGCGCGCATAGCACCAGTTTTCATCTGTGGTTGGCTTGAGATTGCGGTAGATGATCTCCAGAACGTCCTGTGCCGGGATGTGCCAGTCGTTATATCCGCCGATGTTCAGCCCGAGCGCCCACTGAGCCAGATTGCTTCCAGCTTCAGACATGGCCTGTGTATTCTCCATGCCGTCAAAGAACGACAGCGCGCCATTAACGATTGAGCATGAATCATTCCACTGACCGTTTTGCTTCTCACCTTCATCTTTTGGCGCGGTGACAATGGCAAACTTCTTTCCTTCCGATTGGAAAAATCCAGCCAAGAAACCGCCGCAAAATGGTGTTCCTACGATGGCTGGAACTTCTGCTGCTGATACGATTGTTGCTTGCATGTTATGTCTCCTTTTGATGTTGGTAAAATTACGCCGCTTGTATCATCCGCTCAGCCGCCTCCATCACCCAGTCGCAGGCATCTCCGTAGGTGATACCGAAGCTGGACGCAATGCTTGTGATGAGTACTTCGTCGCTTGGTCGTGCTGGCTTAATTGGATTGGCGTTCGCGGAATCTTTCATTGGGAACGGCCATACAGCAGGCGCGGACGGCTTATCTGATGTTGTGCGCGGGCTAGGCTCTATCGGCTTGTCAGCATTCGCTTCGCGCTGTTCTTTCTCAATCTTTGCGCGCGCATCTGCTTCTGCCTGGACTCGCACCGCTTCCATCTTCTCGGCCTCATCTGCCCTATACTTATCAATCCTGCTGGTGATGGTCAGTGTGAAGTCTTCCATAGGCTTGACCATGAGCGATTGCAGATCAGGGAAGAGTGAGCCGTGACCTGCTGCGTTATCTTTGCACCATGCCAGCTTTTTGCGCACGTCAGCGGCAAGCTGGTCTGCTGTAAACTTGCCGTCGCGCAGAGCGGTGTCAACCTTCTCCTGCATCGAGGATAGGCTTTTCAGACCCTTGATCGCGCCGGAAAAGTCTGGCCGCGCAACATTCAACTTGATTGGGCGTGTCTCAGATTCGAGCGCTTGGACGTGGGCGGTGAAGTCATTTCCAGCCTTGCTGATGATTTCCAGCTTGCGCGCTTCCTTCTCACTCTTCACCAACTTGTCCAGCATCAGACGTTTGTTGCGGAGCTGGGCGGCTATGTGGTCGAGTGCGCGCACCACCTCGTCAACCGTGGACATCTGCGCGAGTACGCTGGCCTTGGTTGATTCCAGATTTCCCTCGGCTTCTTTGCAGAACTTCACGGTAGCTTCCGCATCGGCAAAGTCTTGGTCGCAGACAAGCTCGGTCTTGATCGCTGCGATGAACGTGGTGGCCGCTTCCTTGAATTCGGATAGGTTGGATGCAGTCACCATGCCGGTCGCTTGAACGAACACGGCTGGCAGGGCTTGGATTGCCTCGGCCTTTGGCGCTGACTTGGGCTGCTCGATCTCGCCAGCGGCAAGCTTGCGCTTGTATTCTTCAACGTCCTTTTCAAGCTGCACCCAACCAGCATCGATGCGCTCTGCCAGCTCTGGATTCTGGTAGTACCAGCAATGCAGTTCTTCAACCAGCTCGCTGCCCTCATTCCAAGTCGATGCCATGAACAGCGTCTTCTTGCCGCCGCACACCATTAACTGCTGCTCCATCTGAACCTGATACTGCATTTCCAAATCGGCTCCGGTAGCATCTTCGCACGACAGCACTTCGCGCAGTTCTTGATTCAGCGATTTATGCTCGAACGGGATTGAGTTATCGAACGGCAGGCCGTCAAACGATGCCGACAGGCGACCGTTCGTTCCTGTTACTGGCGAAAGCTCGTCGCCGATGATCTTCTCGGCCAGCGGACGCGCAAGCACCTCGAATCTGTGACCATCATTGAAGCGGCGCTGTGTCGCATCGTCCACTTCCGGCACGATTCCTGTCGCCATGCGGTGAATGAGTTGAGTGCGCGTTTCATACTTGCTTATCCCGAGCATGGCTGGAGCATCGCTGGCATTGAATGCGGTAGCGCGATGCTCCTTCCATTCTGGCGTTCCTTGGATGAGGTTCAGGATTTTCATTATTTCTTCTCCCAAGATTGAATTTCTGCGATTGCTTCATTGGTCAGCGCACAACGAGGCGCAAGGAAGTCGATCAGTGTTTGCGCCTTTGCATCGCCTTGCTGGATGAGAGATTTCTTGCTGAACTTGGTGACTTCGCCAGATTTGTCGTCAACCACGTCTGTTCCGTATCGGGTAATGACTTCTTCCTTGTCCATGGTCGGCAGGGCGGGTTTCTCTTCCGTGACTTCGCGCACATGGGCGTCGATAACTTGACCGTCAAACTCCTTTCCTTCCATTTCATCCGCAGTCGGTGCTGCCCCTAGCTCTGGGAATGCCTTGCGAAGAGCCTGCGCCTCTGCGCACTTGGCAAGCTGGGCATAGGGTCGTTTTGTCCACATGGCATTCGGCGCTACGCTCTTTTCAGCTCCTCCCTTCATGGCGTAGTTCTCTTTCCAGCGCTCAGTCGCGGCATACTCGGCGATCTGGCCGCTTGGTAGGAGTCTCTTAACTATCACTTTGCACCACTGCGGATAGGTGATCTCGACCCCGCCCAGCGTCTCTGTGGTGTCCGTCCCGAACTCCGGCTCGGTTACACCAGCACATTCTCCTGTGCGCGACATTTGGGTGCGGTACAGTCCGATGCCAGGCATCACTACGTCGCGCATTGACTTCAGCTTTCCGTCATAGATAGGCACAATATGTACAGGCTTCTGCATCGGGTCTAGTCCGGCTGCTTGACAGTATCCAAGCACCATCTTGATGCTGTCCGTTTGCGCCCCTGGGTACAGGCTGTTGCGAAGGATGTTGACGAGCTGATCTTCCGTCATGGCCGAGACTGCCGTGTTCTGCACTTTTGCTGCGAGCGCAGTGCCTTTTGCTGGTGCATTCATTTGCTACCTCCTAGTTTTTCAATGCGTTGTTTGTTCATGAACCTGCGCTTCTGCGCCACGCTGCGGTTGTGCCACTCAACTATCCCGTCGATGGCACATCGGGCTCGCATTCCGTCTTTCAAAATCTCTATCTGTGCCAATTCGGCCATGCGGTCAATGTTGGCGTGGATGCGCTGGTTAGCTGCAATCAGCACGCTCATGGCTTTCTCACTGCACAGCAATTACTCTCTGACTCATGCATCACTGCGTCTTCATAGTCCATGCGACCAACGATTCCGTAGAGCAACAGCAGTGCTGCAACTACAGCCCAAGCCTTGACACCTTCTGATATGGTTTTAACTTTCATGTGCGCAACTTTCTGCTGCCCGTGTGGCAGCCTCCATCCAGTAGCGTTCGCTCAACTGCCTGATTGCTACGAGCGCTATGTGGTTGCTGTGGTCGTTCTTCAGGTCTAGATCGACAGCGGCGGAAATTGTTGCGAACATTACCATTCGCTCAGAATCTGGCGCATTTCCGATGGCTTCCTCAAAGTTTGTGAACGTCCACGGGTGATATTCTTCGCCTACCTGCATCATGTCTTTTGCGCGCTGTCCTATTTCTTCTGCATGCCGCTCTTCGTCATCCTGCTTGTCGAGAAAGCGATTCAACTCGTTGCGTTGCGCGCGCTCTACCATCCGGTCAATTTCTGCTGCTGTTTGCATGTCACCCCCAAATTGATGAATGACTAAATTGGCGATCTGCGGACAGCACGCGCCGAGAACTTGCTGATCTTGAGGTCGTCGTTCTGGTAGCCGTCGTCAAAGGTCTGAAGCCAGGCACAGTCAGAAGCGGCGACGTGCTGCTCACTAGACCAGTGCCAGACTGGTTTGAATTCGGCTTTCATAAATGCATAGAGCAGAGCTTGTTCGCAGCGATCTGGCAAAACTCCTCCGATGCTTTCTGCCCATTCCACAGCGTCTTTCCAGTTGATGCTTTCTCGGAAACCAGGGAGCAAGATAACGTGGTGCACCGCCTTGCCGTTTTCATCCAGATATATGCCAGCCCACTTCTCTCCAGCGCGCAGCTCCGGCATTTGGATACCGTTCAATGTGACGCCGAAGATGTGCTTCTCGAACCATGCGCGGAAGAGTTCCTTTGTGCTAACCGTCAACTGCGCCCCACCCACTTCGAGCGTCACTGATTCTTGCTTTGTGTCCATATTGATCTCCGTAATTAAGGCCAGATGCTTGTGCTGCTTGCTGACTTCGCGTCCCAGTTGCGGCTCACCGTAGTCCCACGCTTCACTCTCACGCTTGCGACAACATTGCCTTGAGAGACTGGTTTGTTTCGGTATCCACAATGGTTGCGGCATGGGAAGAAGTATAGAACGCTAAACCATACAAAGTCAAGTACTCTAAACTTACGATAGATAACTATTGATTTAAGGCAACAAAAAACCCGCCGAAGCGGGTTTTGTTGGTGGGTTGCTGTAGGCTATTTGGCGGCGATCTCTTCTTTGCACTGAACGCCAGACCCAAGATTCATACTTGATGTATAGGTGCAATAGAATGTTTTTCCTCGGCACCGTGCTGTCCATGTCTTTGTTTGCCACCCGACAGCGCCATCCGAAACTTGTATCTCTGATGGCGAGCATCCTATATGGCCGGATGCCATTGATACCTGCTCGTTTGTTGTGGTGCAGCCGGATAAAATCATGGCTACGCAAATATAGGTTGCTTTATTCATCGCAAGTATAAACTCCCTTGTTGTCGTAGCAGGACGCATGCGGCGCGCGTTCGTCATTATGCGTATCGACTGGCGAAATCCCATATTCATCACATAACTTTTTATCCATCTCAATTTCCCTCTCCACAGACTTCTTGGCGTTGTCACCTGACATACCATGGAGCGTGCGGCGCTCAAATTCTATTGGAGCAAGCTCCATTTTGGCGCGCAGCATTACCTGGCATTCAATTTTATTCAGGTATTCATTCCTCTCACTTCGCGCGGCTCGTTCTTGCTGCCTAATCTCCCATTTGGCGGTGTTAAAGTTGCGCTGATATAAATCACTATCCCTTACAAACCACAAATACATCATCCATGCTCCCCATGTGAGAAATACCCCTCCCCCTAGGGAAATAGAAATTCTTTCCTTTATTGGTAGGTCGATAAAGTCTTTTTTTATTCCCATACCAACCTCATTCCACCATCGGAAATTTCAATTCAAGCTGTATTTGCAGCTGAATCACATTATTGCGCCGCGCTCTTTGGCGAGTCCCCGTTGTCTCCGTTTGGTTCAGCAAGCGGAGTAATAATTTTCACGGCATCTTTCCGCCTCGCCGGAGTCATTTCAGCCATTATCTTTTCGGCTTGTTTTATATCTGGGTCGAACATCATCTCCCCCTCTCCAAGCTGGAGCCAGCGCGCGCAAATCCCACAATTATCCTCCAGCTTATAGGCATATCTTGGAGCGATTGACTTCATCTTACCGCTTTTAAGTTGATTCACAACCGACTTCGACATCCCACACTTTTTCCCAAACTCAGCATCCTCGGTGATCTGCAATTGCTTTTTTACCAAGTCAATGCGCTCGGGAATGGTGGTTGTTTTCATGGGAAAGAAATCTAAACTAATCGCGGTATAGTGTGCTTGACTTGTCATGGTTTAGAGTTCTATACTTAACACATGGACTCAAACGAAATTATCGACCGTCTTGGCGGAACAAATTCGGTAGCAGAAATGTGCAACGTGACCAAGGGCGCAGTCTCTCAGTGGAGAAATGACGGCATTCCAGAGGCGCGGATGATGTATTTGCAGCTTCTTCACCCTGAAGTTTGGGATGAGGACAAGCAGAAAACCAAGAAAGCAGCCTGACATGGACAGCACACCGCTCTCATCGCGATCAGGCTCATCCAATCCTCTCGGTAAGTGCACCGAGACGGCCAAGACCATGCTCCCACCCGAGATTAAGGAAGGAATCCGCCGCAAGGCGTTCGATATGGGAGTCAGCGAGCAGGAGTACCTACGCGAGTTGATTATGGTCGATGTGTTGGGCGTTGACATGGTGCTCAAGTTACACGAACAGCGCATCAATCGCTTCAAAACGATGGGGACAGGAAAAGGAACTCAGGAGTGAGCATCAAGATGATGACCCTCGTGTGGGATTTCTTTGATCGAGGCGGAAGCGAGAAGCTGGCGATGCTGGCTCTTGCCGACTGGTGCGACGACAAAGGTTTGAACTTGTACCCATCGATCTCCGGTATAGCCAAGAAGATCAACGTCAGCGAAAGCCAGGCACGCAGAATCATCCATAAGTTCATCGAAGAGGGATATT
>Ga0172373_10001270_pt1 | contig 41097 bp, 40 predicted proteins | sample Lak10m_2_FD_114546 | JGI IMG/M metagenome (GOLD analysis project Ga0172373, IMG submission 114546) | Freshwater microbial communities from Kabuno Bay, South-Kivu, Congo - kab_092012_10m | ecosystem: Environmental > Aquatic > Freshwater > Lake | place: Democratic Republic of the Congo... | reverse complement strand
TGCTGAGTAATGAAGTTGTATTTCAACATCTGATTTAGAACTACATTTCTTCTTTGCTGACTTGCCTCTTTTCGTTTTGGATTAACCGGATTAAATAATGACGGATTTTTTGCCATCCCAACAAGCATGGCGCATTCTTCCAATTTTAACTTATCAGGAGTTGTATTAAAATAAATTTGTGCCGCTGATTTTATTCCAACAGCTTGATTTAAAAAATCAAACTTATTTAAATACATGGTAAGTATTTCTTCCTTGGTATATAGTTTTTCTAGTTTAATGGCGATAACCCACTCTTTAAATTTTCTGAAGAAAAACTGAAACTTATTCATTTTTTCTCGTGGAAACTGCATTTTAGCTAATTGTTGCGTAATTGTACTTCCACCACCGCTACTGGAATTACCTACTAAAAAGCCGGTAACAGATCGAAATAATGCTTTTAAATCTACTCCACTGTGTTCTTTAAAACGAACATCCTCAGTTGCAATTAAGGCGTTAACTAAGTATGGACTTAATTCTTCATACTTTACATTTACTCTGTTTTCCTTATAATATTTACCTATTATTTTTCCATCGCTACTGTAAATTACTGTTGCCAAATTACTTTTAGGGTTTTGTAATTCTTCAACATCCGGTAGATCACCAAAAACATTTAATACTGTGAATAAAAAAATGAGTAGTAAACCAAAAACAGGGGCAAAAACAAAAATCCATAAACGGATAATATATTTATTGTTTTCACTTTTTGGTTTTTGAGAGGTTGAATTTAATTCTTCATTCGCCATGATACGAAATTAGGAAATCCCTTTTAATAAATGTCCTAAAAGATTTATAAAATTAGTAATTTAGCCCATTAAAATTTTTTAAATGAAAATGGACGGTCATATAGAAGGATTTAAAAAACAATTGCAAGAGGCGGTTGAAATTGCCAATCATGCTGTATTAAGCAAAAAAAACAACATAAATCATGTATTAGTAACCGGTTTGGGTGGTTCAGGAATTGGCGGCTCTGTTGTAAATGAGTTGGTTCAGGATAACTGTAGCGTCCCAATTATAGTTAATAAAGATTATTTTTTACCGGGTTTTATAAATGAAAAAACATTGGTTGTTATTTCTTCTTACTCCGGAAATACCGAAGAAACATTAAACTGCTTTGAGCAAGCAATAGCTAAAAAAGCTCAAATTATTTGCGTTACGAGTGGAGGAAAGGTTGCTGAACTAGCAAAAAACAATGGCTTTGATTTAGTAATTGTACCCGGAGGAAATCCACCAAGAACATGTTTAGGTTACTCTGTAGTACAACTCTTGAACATTTTAAATTATAATGGGTTTATTTCGTTAGAAGTAAGCAAAGTCATTGGTGATGTTGCGCAATTATTGGAACAAGAAAAAAGCGATATCAGAGAAAAAGCAAAGCAAATTGCTGCTACTTTAAAAGGAAAAATCCCAGTAATTTACTCATTAGGAAATACAGAAAGCATAGCTGTTCGTTTTAGGCAACAAATTAACGAAAACAGTAAAATGTTGTGTTGGCATAATGTTATCCCCGAAATGAATCACAACGAAATAGTTGGTTGGAGAAATGCGAATAATGATTTAGCCGTAATGGTTTTAAGAACTGATTACGAGTTTGAAAAAAACATTAAACGTTTGTCGTTTTGTAAAAAGGTAATTTCAAAATATACAAGCAACTATACCGAACTAAATGCAAAAGGTAAAAATAGATTTGACCAATTGTTTTATCTTATCCATTTAACTGATTGGATCAGCTATGAATTAGCGCTTATAAACAATGTAGATCCTATAGAGGTGCATGTAATTGATGAACTCAAAAACGCATTGGCTGTTTAATTTTTTTTGACTCGTTTTTTTATACTTTTTAAATTAGTTAGTTTTTAAAAACACACTAATTAAATGCATTTAAAATAATCAAAGGGCTCAAGACAATCATTACATTTATATAAAGCTTTGCAAGCAGTACTTCCAAATTGACTTATTATCTGAGTTGTTAAAGAATTACACCTAGGGCATTTAACTTTTCGTTCTTTCCCTAGTAAAACCGCCTTATCTAATGAACTATGAACGGGTGGAGCAATCCCATAATTATTCAATTTTAATTTTGCATCTTCAGTTATCCAGTCTGTTGTCCACGGTGGGTTATAAATAGTATTTATTTTTATTTCTAAAAAGCCTACTTCGTTTAATTTAGAACGAATGTCATCTTCCATTTGTTTCATAGCCGGACAACCAGAGTAGGTTGGAGTAATAGTAATTTCAATTGATGTAGCATTAAGTAGTTTAATTGCCCGAATAACTCCTAATTCTACAATATCAATTACTGGAATTTCAGGATCAGGTATTTGATGTAACAATTTCCAAACTTGCTCTTCGTCTAGTTTCAACATAGATTTGTTTTGATTTAGTATATTAAAATACTCTTGGAACTGAATAAATCCAAAATAGCATTAGTTTAAAAGTAAAAAATTTCAACTAAAATCTAAAGAATAATTAAAAATAAAAAAGCTAGTCAATTAAATTGAAACCATATTGAAGTGATCTTCTATCTTTTTTAGTTGGTCTTCCACTGCCTTTTGACCTAGAGATATTTGGCGAAAAAAAAGCATCTTGTTCCATTTTTTTTCTCTCGTAAGGAGGTGAATGATCAATGTAAAATTCTTTTGCAACTTGAGCACTTCCCCTTTTATCCGTTAATTGTGTTACTTCAATAATTTTAGTATAGTCTGCATTTATTTTTACAAGGTAAGAATCTCCTATTTTTATAGTGTACGAAGACTTTACTGTCTGAGAGTTACAAATTACTTTTCCTTTTGAGCAGGCTTCAGAAGCTAAACTCCTGGTTTTAAAAATTCTAATCGCCCAAAGGTATTTGTCTATTCTTATTTTTGTTTTTTCTATCAAAATAAAAATAAATTTATTTTTTAATTTGCAAACTCACTCATGAATTTAATGCGCATTAATCGAATTTCTTCTTCTGAATATTCATCTTCACCGAGTTCTTTTAATGCCACATCTATTGAGTCAGATTCACTTTCTTTAAAGTAATCGTATATCTCATCTTGTTTATCTGCATCAACCATTTCGTCAATATAGTAATTGATGTTTACTTTAGTTCCGGATAATACTATAGTTTCAATTTCTGTAATAATTTCATTGATGCTAATTTGTTTTCCCTTCGCTATGCTTTCTAAACTAACTTTTCTGTCTATATTTTGTATGATGTGAACTTTTAATCCTGATTTGTTGACAACAGATTTTACCACCATATCAAGTGGACGCTCAATCTCATTTTCATCAACATATTTTTTTATTAAACCAATAATACTAGCACCGTATTTTGTTGCTTTCCCTGAACCAACACCCGAGATTCGTGTTAATTCATCCATGGTTATTGGATACTGAGTTGACATTTCTTCAAGTGAGGTTTCTTGAAAAATTACATAGGGTGGAAGTTTTTTTGCCTTGGCAATTTTCTTTACTTCATCTTTTAAAAGTGCATATAATGTCTCGTCAGCTGCGCCTGCACCTTTTCCTCCGGCAATTATAATGTCATCATCATCGGATTCTGCGTCACCAGCGTAATCGTGATCTTTTGTTACTAAAATTTCATGAGGGTTTTTCAGGTATTTTTTTCCTTCTGCAGTAACTTTAAGTAAACCATAATTTTCAATATCTTTACTTAGTAAGCCATTTACTAATGCTTGTCTAATAATAGCATTCCAGTATTTTTCATTTTTATCATCCTCATCACCTTTTCCGAAACAATCTAACTCATTATGCTTATATGTTTTTCCTGTTGCAGTTAATAATCCTAACAACGCATTTACAACATCTTTAGCTTTATGTCTTTCTTTTAATTCTAAAACAGAATTAATCAATAAACTAATGTCAGTACTTCCATCTAATTTTTGTTTAGGATTTCTGCAATTATCACACATAGCATTGCAGTTTTTTTCTTCAAAGTTTTCTCCGAAATAATGCAGTAAAAATTTTCTTCTACAAGATGAGTTTTCAGCGAAAGAAACCGTTTCATTTAAAAGTTGTTTGCCAATTTCCTGTTCTGCAACGGGCTTACTTTTCATGAATTTTTCAAATTTAATAATATCATCGTAATTGTAAAAGGTAACACAATTTCCTTCACCACCGTCTCTACCTGCTCTTCCTGTTTCCTGGTAATAACTTTCAAGTGACTTAGGAATATCGTGATGTATTACATAACGAACATCAGGTTTATCTATGCCCATTCCGAAAGCAATTGTTGCAACTATAACATCAATTTCTTCCATCAAAAACATATCCTGTGTTCTTGCTCTCTCTTTTGCATCTAAACCTGCATGGTAAGCGTGAGATTTAACACCATTTACTCTTAATACTTCTGCTAATTCCTCTACTTTTTTGCGGCTTAAACAATAAATGATTCCTGATTTACCCGTGTTTAGCTTTACATACTTTATTATTTCTTTCACTACATTCACTTTCGGCCTAACTTCATAAAATAAATTAGATCGATTAAATGAAGATTTGTAAAGTGTAGCTTTTGTCATTCCTAAATTCTTCTGAATATCCAACTGAACTTTTGGTGTTGCAGTTGCTGTTAAAGCCATTACCGGGGCTTTACCAATTTTATCCATTATTGGTCGTAGTCTACGGTATTCCGGTCTAAAATCATGACCCCACTCAGAAATACAGTGAGCTTCATCGATAGCATAAAACGATATCTTAAATTCAGAAAAGAATTTAATATTGTCCTCTTTGGTTAATGTTTCAGGCGCAACATAAAGCAATTTAGTTTTTCCACTAATTACATCTTTTTTAACTTGTGTTGTTTCGCTTTTATTGAGCGATGAATTAAGGAAATGTGCAATTCCCTCATCACTGCTAAATCCTCTGATTGCATCTACCTGATTTTTCATTAATGCAATTAAAGGAGAAACAACAATAGCTGTACCCTCACTAAGTATTGCTGGTAGCTGATAACATAACGATTTACCACCGCCTGTTGGCATAATAACGAATGTATCATTGCCATTCAAGATATTGTTTATTATTTTTTCTTGATTTCCTTTGAAGGCATTGAAACCGAAAAACTTTTGTAATGTTTCCATCAGCGGAAACTCCATAACTAAACTCATAAGTATAATTTTTAGTTAGTAAATTAGTTTAACTTACTTAGGTAAGAATTTATTAACATATTGTTAGTGTAAAATTAAAATAATTTTTTGTTTGACCAAGCTTTTCGAAAATAAAATTGCCCTATTCAATTAAAAATTGATTGAAAAAAAAACCTGACTATAAACAAAAAAGAAATAATTCAATAAAATATCAGTAAACTTTACCTTAGTTTATTTTCTCAATAAGAGCGACAGCGTATGCATTTACTCCTTTTTCACTACCTACGTAGCCCAAGGTTTCATTTGTTGTAGCTTTAATAGAAACACAATCACTATCCACTTTTAATAAAGGGGCAATTGTTGCTTGCATTTGAGGTATATGTGGATTGATTTTTGGTTTTTCCAAACATAAAGTAGCGTCAATATTGCCTATTCTGTATCCATTTTGTTCGAGTAGCTGAACAACTTCTTTTAATAATATTTTACTGTCAATATTTTTATATTTTGGATTGGTATTGGAAAAATGAAAACCAATATCTCTAAGATTTGCAGCACCAAGTAATGCATCACATATAGCATGTAATAAAACGTCTGCGTCACTATGTCCATCTGCGCCTAAATGATAATCTAGTTTAACGCCACCCAACCACAATTCTCTTCCTTCTTTTAACTGATGAACATCGAATCCAAAACCAATACGTATTTTCATTGTAAAATTAATTTATATCAAAAAAGTTTTTCAAATCATTTACTCCAAGTGCCGCTGTTTTTTTAATATGAATTATACCATTCGATTGGTTCAAATTAAAATCTTTTGGGTCTATTAGAATTTTTTTTGTTTGTGGTGAAACATAATTTAAAATACCTGCTGCCGGATAAACATTTAAGGAAGTTCCAACGATGATAAAGAAATCTGCTTGATGAAGTAAGTCAATAGCAACAACCATATTGGGCACAGCTTCATTAAACCATACGATATGCGGACGAAGTTGTGAGCCCTTTTCACATTTGTCACCCAATTTAATTTCCCAACTTGTTAAATTGTAAACTAACGAATGATTGAATGTTGATCTTGCTTTCATGATTTCACCATGTAAGTGAAGCACTTTGGTAGAACCTGCTCGCTCGTGTAGATTATCAATGTTTTGAGTTATAATTTGAACATCGTAATTGTCTTCTAGCAATGCAAAGAAATAGTGGGCATTGTTTGGTTGCGCTTCGATGATTTGCTTCCTTCTTTGATTATAAAAATCCAAAACTAATGCAGGATTTTTTTGCCATGCTTCTGGCGTTGCTACATCTTCTATTTTATAATTTTCCCATAATCCGCCGGAGTCACGAAAGGTTTGAATGCCACTTTCAGCACTTATTCCGGCACCTGAAAAAACAATTATTTTTTTTTTTCTTTTCGACATTAAGTTTAAAATCTGAATCTTAAAAATCCTGTACTTAATGAAAGTGTAGGGCCGTTTTGGGTAAAGAAAGTTACTGCATCGCGTGATGCGATTCCTGCTTCGTATGTGCCGTTTTTACCAATGAAAATTATTCCAAGTGGTACTGAATAATTATAATTGCCCCCAACAATGTAACCTGCCTGTAGTTTCAACCATTTTACCGGATAAACATCACCACCAAAACCTATTAATGGTTTATTGTATTTTCCGGGAACATCGGTTGCAGAAAAAATACAATCGAAACCAATCTCTGCTATTCTACCAATCATTAAACTGCCTCCAAAACGAACTAAGCCGGGTAGTTTAACCACTATTTCTTTTTTACCTTCCATTTTTAGCAAACCTTTTGCTCCAAAAATATCTTTAAACTGTCCGAAAACATTATAGTTTTGAAGACCAGTGCTCGTTGTTGTAAAAAGTACAGTATCTTTTACAGAGTAAACATTTCCATCCCATTTAATTGAACCGGCATTAATAAAAGCCGCTCCTAGTTTTAATCTGTTTTTAATGATAACATTAAGGCCAAAATCAAAGCCAAAACCTTTACCTACAGGAGTTGGCAACGAACCTGATTGTTTAATTAAATTAGCTTGATTGATGGCATTACCGTAATCAATATTAAATGCAGGAGATAATGAACTGTATCCTGTTAATTTATTGTTTTCTGATTTTACGTTCACCAAAGCCAAGCCCTGAAAATATTTAACACCGATTCCACCAAACAACGCAAATGTACTATCCCCAAAAATTCTTCTTCCATAAGAGAAATTATATTCTCTTGTCCAGCTGTAAGTCATTTCTGTTCCATTTAAAATTTTAGATATTTCTTTTGGAGCTGAACTGTATCCACTAACAACCAAATTAACACTATCGGGGCTCATGTTAGGATTGTTTGGGATGGTCACAGTTGCGCCGGTTGTAGAGTTTACCAAATAGGTTAAGGAATCAAAAACATTAGATGTTTTTCCCAAAAAAATTAGATCAGCTGCTTGATCACCTAATTTACAATACGCCTGATAGCTGTCGTTTACACGAAATCCAAATCCACCAATATGTTTCGTTATAAAAGCTGCACCAAATGAACCTAAGTTTGCATTTACAGAAAAACCGGTTTTTGTAAATTCTTTTGCTGCATTTCGTTTTTGATCGATGGAAAAATCTTGCGCCCCACCATCAATCATGTCTTTCACTAATTGACGAAGATCATTTTTTGATAGCGCCTCTGAATAAATGGAACTAGTTAACTCGGCATAACCCATAGTGAATTTTTTCTTTGCATATCTGTAATCCCAACCAAGGTTTGCAGGATTAATGCCCGTTGCTTGATAGTCAGTTGCGTAAGTAGTTGCGCCACCATGACCGGTGTTACAAAATGAACTTAATTCGTATTGAGCATTAATAACGGTTGAATAAATAAGTAATGTTAAAAGAAAAAGTATTGCTTTTTTCATGAAGATTGATTTAAGAAATTGTAGTTCGAAGGTAGTAAAATTAAACGATAAATCTAGTTGAATTTCCTGAAAACCGGTTTAATGCTTCTACCAACCAAATAATCGTTGATGTCTCCTTTAAGTGCTTTTTTGTAAACTTCTAAAGATTTATAAATTGCGTGCAAGGTAATTTCTAATTCTTTTTCCTGATGAGCAAAACTTAGTGCAACCCACGGAATTAATACTCCATGTTTAATCATCTCCTGAGAAAATAACGTTCTGAAATCTAATGAAATTTCTTTATTCACATTTTTAGTAATATAAATCGGCGAACAAGCATAACCACCAAATTCAAAATATTCGCTAATCTCTAAACGTTTCGCGATTTCGTTTGCGCCCTCAATTAATTTTTTTCCGTAGTTCCAAAGCTGATCAGTAACATTATTTTTTTTGTAAACCTCAACCGTTTTAATAAATGCTCCAAGAGCAGTCATTTCAGAGCCATGGGTTGTACTTATTAAAAATAAACGTTCTGCACCTTCTTTATTAATTGATCCTAATTCCATAATTTCTCGTTTACCAATTAATGCGGCAAGAGGGAAACCATTAGCCATGCCTTTTCCAAAGGTTGCTAAATCGGGTTCAATATCAAATAATTTCATGGCACCTTGCAAATCAAAACGGAAGCCGGTAATCATTTCATCTAAAATAAAAACGGCACCATATTCTTTACATAAAGATTTCACTTCATGCAAAAAATTTTTCTTAATGCATGAACAATTTGCACATGATGGTTTATTTAAAAAGCCATCTTTTCCATTTTCGCAAGGACTATGAAATGTAGTTGGTTCAAGAATAACACATGCAATTTGACTTGGGTTTTCTTCAAATATTTTTCTTAGTGAATCAATATTATTGTAATGAAATTTATGGCTGAATGTTTTTGTTTCATTTGGAATTCCTTTATCCATTGGGGTTGTTCCAATAAACCAATCATCATAAGTAAAGAAAGGATGTTCTGCACAAAGTGCAACATGTTTTCTGCCTGTGTATGCACGCGCAAGTTTAATGGCAGCCGTTGTAACTGTTGAGCCGTTTTTACCAAACTTTACCATATCTGCCCAAGGGAATAAACTCATCATTAGTTCAGCAGCATGTAATTCGGTTACGGATGCTCTTGTAAGATTTACACCTTTGTGAATTTCATCAATTGCTGCCTGAGTTATTTCCGGATAATCATATCCAACAGTTATGGAACGCAAACCTAAACCGTAATCTAAAAATTTATTTCCATCAGCATCCCAAACGTATGCTCCTTGGCCTCGTTCAAGAATTTGAGGTGCGTTTTCAGGATATTGATCGTCGCCCCGGCTATACGTATGAGCACCTCCGGGAATAACATGATGCAATCGTTGTGAATAATTCATTTTATCTTTCCTTCCTCTCTTGCTTTTAATAATTGTTCGATAACTAAAAAATCAGTTAAGTCATCAATCTCAAATGATTTCCATTTTGGCATCACATAGCCCAGTGTTTTTTCATGATAAAAACTTTTTCTGTTTTTTAATGAAGTAATTTTTGAGATGTACATGCTGCCTTCATAAAAATAAACCTCATCGGTATCTTGTCTTCGGTAAAATGTAAAGGTTTTATTTTCGTAGGGATCTAAAAAATTATTTTTAAGTTTAGTTAAAAACATGGGGTGACAGCTTTCTGTTTTACTTATTCCAACTAAACTTTCGGCATCATGTTCTTGCTTCAGTAAATTGTATGCGCCAACTAGATCAGCTGCATCACGTTGCGGAGATGTAGGTTCAACCATAATAACGTAATTGAAAAAACAATTTTGTTTTTCCATTTCATCAATAGCATGAAGAACTACATCCATATGGCCAATATGATCCTGGGCTAGACTATCCGGCCGCATGAACGGAATTTCTGCACCATAACTTTTAGCTACAGCCGCAATTTCATTCGAGTCGGTTGTAACAATTACTTTTGAATTGCCGATTTGTTTGGCCGCTTCAAGAGCTGATTGAATTGACCAGGCAATTAAGGGTTTTCCGGCAATTTCCTTAATGTTTTTTCCCGGTAAGCCTTTGCTTCCTCCACGCGCAGGTATTACAAATAATACTTCCATACTATTATGCTTTTACCGAGTCAAAAATAACCTGAAACGCTGAACGGATATTATTTAATTCTTCATCAGTTATGTTTACAGAAGAAGGAAAACTGACGCCCTGTTTGGATATGTATGTTGAGTTTTCGAAAGTGCTTTTAGTTGGATAATTTTTGTAAGGTGGCATTTCATGTAATGGATAAAATACTGGACGCGTTTCTACACCGTTTTTAAGCATTTTACTCATGAATTCATCACGAGTGATTGGCATATTATCTTTTAAAATTGCAGTATATAGCCAATAACCATTGATTGCCCAGCTTTCCTGTGGCGGAAGAATAAAAGCATCAGTTTCAGCCAATAATTGATTATAAAAATCAGCTAACTTTCGTTTTTCATTTACAAACTCATCAATACGTTCCATTTGAGCGCAACCAATAGCAGCTTGTAAATTGGTCATTCTGTAATTGAACCCAACAAAGTCATGCCAGTATTTTTTGGTTTTACTCATTCCATGATCTCGCAAAACAATTGCTTTTTCATAGGCTTCCTTATCTTTAAAAAACACCATTCCGCCTTCGCCGGTAGTTATGGTTTTATTTCCAAAAAAACTAAATGTTGAGGCATCTCCAAAAGCACCAACGTGTTTATTTTTATACTTAGTGCCTATTGCTTCCGCTGCATCTTCAATAACTAATAAATTATGTTTTTTAGCTATTGCATCTATTTCATTCATGTGACAAGGATGACCATATAAATGAACGGGCATAATTGCCTTTGTTTTAGGACTTAGATTTTTTTCAATATCTTCTATTGAAATTGTCCAGGTAGTTTTATCTACATCAACGATTACAGGTATTGCACCTGCACAAATGATAGAATTGATGGAGGCAGCAAAAGTTAAGTCAGGAACTAAAACTTCATCACCTTCTTTGATTCCGAGTGCAACTAATGCGAGATGTAACGCAACAGTTCCGTTACTTACAGCAACAGCGTATGTTGCTCCACAATAATCGGCAAATTCTTTTTCGAATCGTCTTACATATGCTCCCTGTGAAGATATCCATCCTGTTTTAATACAATCAGAAACGTAGGCCAATTCGTTTCCATTCAACAATGGCTGCATGATTGGAGTTCTGTGCATGCGCGAAAAACAGGCATAATCAACAGGAATAAAATCATCATCAACCAATGGTATATGACGAATTGCATCGTTTAATTTTTCTTGAATTTTTTCTTGTGTAGTGTTTACATTCAAATAAGTAAATTGTTTTTGCATGATATCAGAAACAACTGTGTCAATTGATTTTCCATCTAATAAAGATCTTCTTATATCACCATCGGTTAAAACCCCGATTAACTTTTTTTCTTTAGTTACAAAACAAATTCCTTGAGCATTTTTTTCAATAATAATTAATGCATCTTTTATTGTTTTATTAGTATCGATTAATAAATCGTTTATTTCAGGTGAATTTTGCATGTCAAATAAATTTAACTTGAACGTTTATAGCCTCCGCCATAACTACCATAGCCATAGCTGCCATAACCATAGGTGTAACCATATCCATATCCATAACCATAACCATATTTGTTATAGTAGTATCTAGATTTTTTTCTTCTAACTCCATTAAGGATAAATGAAAAATGTTCAATTTTATTTTTTTCTATTAATTCATTAATAGCACCAACAATTCTTTTATTTACAAATTTTGTATTTAGAACAAACAAAGAGACATCAGCATATTGCATTAAATAAATTGAATCTGAAATTAAGCCTGCCGGTGGAGTATCAATTACCACGTAATCATAATTTGCTTTTCCGTATTGTATGATATCTTTTAACTGATCTGACAAAATCATTTCGGATGGATTAGGAGGCATTGGACCTGAAAGCAAAACAGTTAAATTTTCTATTGTAGTTGTTTTAATAGAGTTTTTAATATCTGATTGGCCAATTACAATTGTGCTAATTCCTACATCAGGATCCATTTCTAATGCTTTTTGAACTCTTGGTTTATGTAAGTCCAATTCCAATAGTAAAACTTTTTTTCCTGCTTTGGCTAAAATTGAGGATAGATTTATTGATACAAATGTTTTTCCTTCGCCCGGACTGTTTGATGAAATTAAAATAACTTTAGAATCTTTTGATGTGTTTAAGTATTGAAGATTAGTCCGTAAGGTTCTAAAAGCTTCTGCTGCTCTTGATTTAGGATCTTCGTCGATAATTATTCCTATTGGTTTAAGGTTTTTAATAAATGGCAATTCTCCTAAAATTGGGAAGTGTGAAGCTTCTTTTAGTTCCTCCAATGTTTGAATAGTTGTGAAAAATAGAACCCTAATTAAAACCAATATAGCGCCAATTACAAATCCAATTAATAAAAACATATTATTAATTTTATTTTTATCAGGCCAGGTAATTCCAACAACTCTTGGGCTTTCAATAACTTTACTGTCAGGGATAATACTGGCGCGTGCTATATAAGTTGAGGCTCTTCGTTGAAGTAAAAAAACGTAAAGATTTTGATTAACATCAACTTTTCTTTGTATTCCTAATAACTCTCTTTGTTTGCCGGGCAGAGATTTTAAACTTCCTAAGTTAGAAGCAATTTGATTATTTACATTTTCAACTATTTTACTGTATGCTTTTCTGGAATTATTTATATAAATTAATAAATCTTGCTTTATCTTTTTAATGTTATCTTTTAATTGAATAGTAGATTGATTTTTGTCTGTAGCAATTGAAAGTTTCTCATTTAACTCTATTTGTTTTTGATAAAGCTCTGTACTCGTTTTAACCAAATACGGATCTTCTTTTATTACAAAAACTGAAGGAGGTAAAAATTGCGGGTCTTTATCATCAACTATGTATTTTTCAAGATCATTTAAGGCTTCTAATTGTAATTTTAATTGTGATTTTTGGGTTTCGTAAAAAGATAATTTTTCAAATTCAGATTCTTCTTCTTTGTTAATATCAAGAACAACCTTGTTGGTTTTAAAATGTTGCATGGTATCTTCTACATTATTTAAAATGAAGGATACCTCCGACATTTGTTTGTCAATAAAACTTAATGTCCGTTCATTTAATTCATATTTTGATTCTAATTTTTGATTAATGTAAACACTAGCTAAAGTATCCAAAAATAATTTTGCCCTATCCGGTATGATGTCGTTGCAGCTGATTTGAAGAATATTAGTGTACTGAGGGTTTTCAATGGTTAAACCATCTTGATATAAGGAAATTAGACCATCTATGGAATGAATCTGAAATTCGAATTGACTGCTTGAGAAACCCGAGATATTGCTATTTGTAAAATTACTTTGTTTTGAAATTAGTATATTAAAATTCTCGTTAATAAGTTCCTTGTCAAATTTACCTTCTATTTCTTTTTCTGTTCCATTAATATTAACTGTAATAACAAAATCGGTTGGGTTTTTAATCTTAAATTTAAATTTTTGCTCGTACAGATCAGAATTTACCGAATTTACCTTTACTAAAAAAGGCATTCCATTAAAGTATTCGGTAGTTCTAACTTTCCCAACAATAAAGTAAGAAACTTGAATTCTGCTCTTAATCTTTTCAATTACTTCACTTAATAAATCATACGATTGTATTATTTTAGATTCGTTTGTATTGTCAACATATCTTCCTAAAACAGTTTTATCAGCACCGGCATAAGTTTCGTTAATTAAACTTTGAGAGTAATACTGCTCATTGGTATTGAGCATGATTTGAGAAGAAATTTGATAAATGTTTGTTAATTTATAGGTATAGAAATAACCTATTAAAAAACTTAAACCGGCAAATATTAACGGAATATACCAGTTTCTGGAAATTACTCGCCAAATGATTTTTAAATCATCTGCACCTACTAAAGATTCGTTTTTTTTCTTTTCCAAGAATTGGTAAACTTACTATGAAACACAAATTTAGTAATTTAAATATGAATCTTACTAACTAAACAAATTGAATTTGCGAATTAATACTAAAAACAAAAAAGGCTGTTTCATTTGATGAAACAGCCAATTATACAAAAAGAATAGTGTAAAATTTATCTTAAAGTGCCGTTTCTGTCGGCTTCTTTGTTTTGTTTTATGATTTGTGAAATCCAAAAAACAAGTAAACAAAAGATTAAAACCCATAATGGGTAATTTAATGAATTACCTATTGGTTCCATTAATTTAAATGTTGTGGTGAAAAAGTTACCTATTCCAGTCCAAAAATCTGTCCACGTCATAGTTTAAAATGATTAAGTTTGCTGCACAAAAATAGTAAGTTTTAGCATTTCACAAAATGGTTGCGAATTTTTTTATTAATAAAGATAAATTAGGATATGTTTTAATCCCTCTTAGCGGAATTGTTTTTTTCGTTTATAACTTGTTTTTTAGTACGTTTTACAATCCGGTTCTAGCAACCAATAGTTTTGTGTTCAATTTCCTTTTTCCTTCTCTAAATACGATACTATTACTTACGCTAAATGTTTTGCTCAATATATTTAATGCTATTCTTATAGCTTTAATGTGTTCAAGGCATGAACTAACAGAAAAACAAAATCAACTTCCAGCGTTTATTTACCTGCTTATTTCCAACACTATTAACATATCCGGCACTTTTCATCCTGTAATTTTAGCCGCTACATTTTTATTGTTTTCATTTAATAAATTTTTCAGTATTTATCGTCAGGACAACTCTTCCAGTACTATTTTTGATGGTAGTTTTATTTTATCACTTTCTTTTTTAGTTTACAGCCCTTTTTTGCTATTCATTTTAATCCCGTTTATCTCACTTTTAATCATGAAACCCTTTAAGATTAACGAGTGGATAGCAGCCTTTTTAGGAATTTTAGCGCCTTTTCTTATAGCATCTATGCTTTTATTTATTTTGAACAATGATTCTTTTATTTATGTAGATCAATTCAGAAATTTATTTGCACTAAACCATCGGTTTGTTTTTTTAAAAGGTCTTTTGCCTGATCATATAGTAATATTTATAGCGATGGTGCTTTCATTATTTTATTTTTACAACAGAATAAATCAACTAAAAATAAAAGCTCAAAAATCATTACACATTATGCTTTGGGTTATTGCTTTTGGTATTATAGGCATGTTCATGATGAATGAAGACAATTTGTTTTTTTATGTTTTTTTTATTGTTCCCATTTCATTTTTCATTGGTCACCATATTGGCGCTATGCGTAAAAATTGGCTAAGAGAGTTGTTAACACTTCTTTTATTATTTGCTTTTGTTTGTTCAAATCTTATGATTTCTAATTTATTATAATCGCATAACTTTGAGCAGTCTAAACATAAAAAAACAAAAAAGTAATTTTAGAAGTTATAAATAAAATAAATAATTAAAGTCATGAAATTTGGAGTAGTAGTTTTCCCGGGATCTAATTGCGATGAGGATATGGTTTATGTTTTAAAAAACATTTTAAAACAAGAAACAGTTAAATTATGGCATAAAAACACTGATCTTGAAGAATGTGATGTGATAGTTTTACCTGGAGGATTTTCGTATGGTGATTATTTAAGAAGCGGTGCAATTGCGCGCTTTTCTCCAATTATGAATAGCGTTATCGCACATGCTCAAAAAGGCGGAATTGTTATTGGTGTTTGCAACGGTTTCCAGATTTTGTGTGAATCGGGGTTGTTGCCGGGCGCGTTATTGCATAACAACGATAGAAAATTTACGTGTAAAAATGTATTTATTAAAGCAGAATCTACTGATGCTGCAATAACTCAATATGTTCCTAAAACAAAAGCTTTAAAAATACCAATTGCACATGGCGAAGGAAAATATTTTGCAGATGATGCCACTTTAAAAAAGATGAACGAAAATCAGCAAATACTATTTAGGTATTGTGATGAAAACGGAAACGTAACTGAAGATGCAAATCCTAACGGAACAATTGAAAACATTGCCGGAGTTTGCAATGCTACCAAAAATGTTTTTGGCATGATGCCTCACCCGGAAAGAGCCGCCGACAAAGAACTTTCTAATGAAGATGGACTGCTATTGTTTCAATCTTTATTAAAAAGTTATGATTTGGTGAAAGGGTAAAACCTGAAATTAAAAATATTTTTACTTACGATATATAACTAAGAAGAATAGACGCTATTTTTTCGTTTTGATACTTTGTTTTAATTGTTTCGTATTTAGGGTTACTTATAAGTTTTTGTTTTGATCCATTGGCTGCACCTGAAATATGAGGCAATGATATAATTTGGGTTTTATTGTTCCATAAATACTTTTGAGGTTCGTTTCCCCAGTAAATAGGAGTTTGTTTCTCTCCATTTATATTTTGCTGAATACTTAAAAGTGCATTTCTTGATTTGTTACCAAGTGTAACTATTACTTTTGGATTAACTATTTGTATTTCTTGCTCAACAATATGTGCATGAATATTTTGATAATTAAAATTTTTAAGACCCGTAAAAGATGAAAGTTGATTACTTGAAATGTATTTGTTATTTGAACCTTTTCTATAAAACACTTTATAAATATCAGTTATATAAAGATTATATTTTTTAATTAAGGTATTAAAAAAGGGAACATTTGTTCGCATTGAACCTGCAGGATTATTCCAATCATCAATTAAACTAAAAGGAACCCATAAACTTACATCTGTACCTTGAATAAATTTTTTATCCCTCCAAAAATTATTCTCAGGCAATGGAGGTAGTGGATCCATTGCGCAAATCATAATTGTTTCATCTGTATTTTGAATCGATTTGAAAAATATTGGAAAATCAATTGCTACAGTTGTAAGCTCATTTCCATATTGATTCAATAATTCTAAAAAAGGACTTTTAAAATTTGTGATTTTGGAAGAAGATAAACTGATGCTTTCTCCATTTGAATATTTATTTAAACCATCATAAATATCTTTCAGTCCGTTGTCTGGTAAAATTAAATTTTCCTCCAAAAAAGGTATTAAATACTTAAAAAATGGAGGAAAACTTAAATTCATTTTAGATAATAATTAAACACTATTTTTAATTCGCTCAATTTGATTTAAAATTTGTTGTATCTCGGATGCCTGAATTTTTTTTGCATTATCCCAGGTTTGTTTTTTAGACTCTACTTGTCTTTTTGCGCTCTGTTTTGCAGCAGGTGTAGTTTGAATAGATGCACTTTTTTTAAGACTATCCAATTGGTATTTATGATTGTCGTTGTTTCTTTTATGCTGCTCTTTTACCTGAGCTAGTTTTTGTTTAAGCTTATCAATTTCAGCTTTTGCTCTAAGTTTATCCATAACTAATAAAATTAAATATTGTATTTTAATTAATAACTATATTCTATAATTTTTAAATATTGAATAGAGATGAATTTAGTTCTCGACTTCGCTCGAACTGACATTCATATTTTCTATTACAGAATTTTAGAGTTTTGTTACTCCGTTAAATGATACTACTTTCCATCCTCTCTTTCGCCAATCAGTTCCATTAATCATTTGTGGCAACGATGCCTCGATGTATGGTATGATTTCATTTTTAAAACTGCTATTGGTTACCTTAGGTACTAATTTTTCAGGTATTTCAACTTCTTGTTTTGAACTTGAAGTGCCGCTTTCAGTTTTAAGATCAACTTGCATTCTAAATTTTGCCATAATTTATGATTTAATTTCCTACTCATAAGGCTTTTCGGATTTGCCCCGTTTTTTAATGTGGTTTCTGAGCTCCACATAATTATTTTAGATTTTAAAACTTACTTTTTTAGTTAATTTAATTTTAATTCAGTTAAAACTTTTTGTTTATCAAAATTCATCTTTTCGCAAAAGTTTAAAATATATTCGATTTCATTATCATGAACTTCACCATCTTTTTTTGCTAATTCAATCATAACTTCTAATAAAGAAATTGCTAAACTATTTTCTTTAATTAAAGAAAAATCTATTGAAATCGGTTCAGGAGACTCCAATAAATTGAAAAAATATATTTGTTTTTCAATAGAAAGATTTGACTCACTTAGAAAAGATTTAAAGAGAGAAATTTCTTCTTCATAAATTGCTTTATCTGATTTAATTAAACCAATTAGAACCAAATACTTAAAATCATTTATGTCTGTATCAATATTTTTAAACTCAATATCACTAACATCAAAAGTGCATTTGTGATTAACGAAATTATAATTTCCAAAAAATCCAAATGAAACATCAACTTTAAAATCAGCATTCATTGAACTTTCAGTCTTAACCATATTGTCAACAGAAATAATACCTCCTAATGAACCAAATGGACTAGGGACTTCTATTGGTATAGCTGTATTTTCTGTTATTTCTAATATCTGCTGAAAATCATTAATTCTTACATAAACGACTAAACCTCTTAAAAAAGTACTAATTGTAATATGATATTTAATGTCTTTAACGCTGCCCTGATCGTCAAAAATAATTTTTGAGTTTATAGCATCCTCTGATAAATTTGATTTGAAAAAAGATGCAAATTTGATTATATTCTGGATCATAATTGAGTAATTCTTTATTCTATAATTATTTTTTATTATAAAGTTCAACTATTTTAAATCTAAAATCGATTAGACTTTTCCATTCCTCTGAAGATTCTAATTTTCCATCAAAATTTCTAATATGTTCAGCTATCAATTCTTTTATTTCAGAAAAATTCGAATGTTTTGCTATTGACTTATATATTGAATTAGAAAGTAAACTAGGTTCTTTACCTAAACTTAATGCTGTTACTGCTTCTACAATAGTTTCTGTTAATTCTTTAATTTTTGTTTCGTTTGTTTCCATAATAATTATATTAAAATTGTTTTTCTGTAAGTTATTTTTAATTAATACTACCTAAATAATTAATTACTCAATTATAAATTCTGTTCTACGATTTAATTCTCTTTTATTTACATCAATAGGTATACTACTTCCTTTACCTTCATATAATAAACGTTGAGCATCTATGCCTCTTTTAATTAAAAAATCGACAACTGCTTTTGCTCTGTTTTCAGATAATTTTTGATTAGAAGATGTGCTTCCCTCATCTGATGTATGTCCCTCAACTTTTAATTTTATTTCTGAATTTTTTTTCATTAGTTTAGAAAGATCATATAAAATATATTTTGATTCTTCGGGTAAATCATATTTACCAACTGCAAATTGCACTGCGTTAAAATTTGACTCTACTTCTTCAATTTCTTTTATATATAATGTGTCTCGTTGAATAATTGTTTTAACAAGTTCTTTTTCTATTGTATCTGTTTTTGTAATTGTTTTAACAACCTCTCTGTCAACTGTAACTGTTTTTGGTTTTATAATACCTACAAGTAATAAAATGATTATTACTAATTCAATAAGTATTACAAGCCATGCCCAAATTGGCATTGTTTTTTTTGATGTTGTTTCTGTCATTATCTCTTATTCTTTACTATGATATAAAAATTAATTCTGGGAATTGTTTCTATTTTTTGAAACTTATTTTAACTGAATTAAAACCAAAAGATCTAATCCATTTGTCTAAAAACATTGATGCGTTTGATTCAGCCTTATTTAATATATCTAAATCATTAACTTTCTTTTTAATATCTTTTTCTGCTAAAACCTGTACTTTTTGAATTTCATCGTTTGAGAATTTACTTCTTAAAGCTCCTGTTGTTTCTATTTCTATTTTAATTTCTTCAGCAGGTATGTTTAAGAGAATAATTTCTGCTTTAGGTAATAGTAGTTCAATTGATTTATTTTGTTTATCAATTTTTGAAATCGTAATTTTTTCAAAATTTACACCTGCTTTAACATAGGCTTTACATGACATTAAAATTTGACGCATACCAATGGTGTAAAATTGTTCATCGCTTGATTTAATAGTCTTCGTAAAACTATACTCAACTGTTCCAAGTGTTGATAAATTCTTCATCCTCTCATCAATTTTAGATTGATTGATATCTTCATTTAAAACCTCATCAATTTTATTACATGCCTGAAAAAAAACAGAGACAGAAAAGAGCATAAACAATAGAAATATTTTTTTCATAAATATCTTTACATTAAGTGTTAATTGTTTTTACATTATTTTTTATTTCTACTATTACATTTTTATAACCAAGAGACTTAATAAGATCTGTAAATAATTGTATTGACCTTAAATCAGCTTTTTTTAACACATCTTCTTTAATAGCTTTTTCCTGAATTAAATACTTTGCTTTCTCTTTTAACTTCTTTACTTCTTCGGCAGACCATTCGCCATCTTCTTTATAAATTTCAAAGTCTGTGGGATTCATTACTACGTCTAAAAATTCGGAAGCCGGCAATTTAATTGAACAAGTTGCAGAATCTATTATTTGTACATCATCTTTTGAAAATTTTGACAAATCAGTGCCGGCATAACAATTTCCTTTAGCTATTATTATTAATTCATTATTTGATGTTGTTAAGCCAAAAAGTGCTTCTGTCTTTTTTGTTTCTGAAATTGGAAATTCAGAATAATAGGTTGAAGTAAATAATTGAGCTAAAGGAGCAACGTTTTCTACGATTAAAGCGGTTGGTTCAATCGTGATTTCTTTTTTGCCAAAATATTTACTAAAATTTAAAAATTCGGGTAGAATATTCATTTTCACTAATGTGAAAAATCCAATGATGAGTATTAAAAATGTTATCCCTAATCTGATTATTAGTTTATACATAAATTGTTATGTTAATTTTTTTAAAAAACTATTGTTATAGTAAAATGATGATTGTCAAATTAACATAAACTAATAAATAAAAGCGAGTTTAAGTAAGTTCAAGTATTAAGTAAATTAGTAAACGATGTAGTTTACTGTTAAAAAATTTTCCAGATAGCAGTAGCGTTTTGATCTAAATAAGGAAGCGCTTTTTTAAGTGGTAGTACAAAAATATTTGCTGGTAAAGATGTATATACATCTTTAAAAATATTTTTTAATTGTGTATTTTTTTCTTCATTGATTAAAGAGCAATTACAAAAGGCATCTGCAATCACAAAAAATAAAATTCTTTGTTCTCCTAAACTTAATCCTTGCTTAGATTTTTCAGCATATGATAAAAGCCAATCAGTATGCTTTTCAATCTTATTATTTTCATTTAAATAAAATAATTTATAGGCAAGGTAACGTGTCCTTGGGAACACATTTATTTTATTAAGTTCTTTACTTGTAAAATTGTATTCTTCGAATAATTTTTTTCCTAATTTTTTAAAATCTGAAGGCTTATTGTTTAAGTAATAATATCTCAATAACAATGAGTTTCCAAATATAAAATCCTGTAATGCTTTATTAGAATGTTCTGGCTTAATACCTAACAAATAATATTTCAAACCTGACTCATAATCTTTAATAGTAAATGATGGATCAGCTAATAATTCAAAAAAAGACTCCCTAACAATTGGTAATTTAGATAGATTTTTAAAAAAATTAATGTTTTTATTTGGGTTAGATTTTAGACTTTTAAAGTACTCAGCACCTAATAGGTATTTTTTCTCTATTTCTAAAGTTTCATCAAATTGCTCAGAAAATTCATAAAGTGATTTTAATTCATTACGATGAATACAAATTTTCAATAAACTATTAGCTTTAACTTTAGATTTATCGATTTTACCAATAGACCATTCAAAATTTTGCAATTCGTTCAAATGAGTTTCAAGTTGATACCAGTTTTTGAAACCACAAAATATAGACAATGTATCTAAAGTATGTATATAAGGATAATTATTTCGTGTGTTTGTTAAAAACAATCGGTATAACGTACTTTCTGAAATAGGTGTTAAATTATTTAATGAAATAAGTTCACTAATTTTTCTACAATCTGCCTTTGAATAAATAGGAAAATTTACTGTCCGTGTAAGTTTCCAGTACAATCCATTTTTGAGGTAATCTGATAAAATATATTTAGGCCTAGGCATAATTACTACAATAATACTAATAGAATTAAAATGGAATTAACATGACCTAACTTGAACCAAAAAATCTGTTTAAGATAAATAATAAATAACCTAAGTTTTATAAAATTAAAAAAGTAATCTTTGATACTTCATTTAATTAAAATAATTTTGAAGTTTTGTAACGCATTGTTGAAGTGGGAGAGATATTAAAAAAAATCAATTTTGCAGGTAAACTTCCTGCAAGCATTGATGATAAAAAAATTTATTTAGATGGCATAAAAGGTTCTGCATTGGCTTTTTATTCGGCTATTCTTTTTTCAAAATTTTCGAAAAATCAAATCATCATTTGCAACGATCGCGAATCAGGTTTGTATTTATACAACGATTTGCAAAATATCATAGATGATAAGTACATTCATTTTTTTCCTGCATCTTATAAAAAACCTTACGAAGAAGAACAAACTGCAAATGCAAATGTTCAGGAACGTTCGGAAGTATTGAACCACATCAGTAAATCTGTAAGTTCAAACATCATCATTACTTTTCCGGAAGCATTATTCGAAAAAGTAATTACCAAAAAAACATTAGAAGACAATACTTTTGAGATACGTGTAGGAGAGAAATTATCCATTGAGTTCGTTGCTGAATATCTTCACAACTTTCATTTTGATTTGCAGGATTTTGTTTACGAAGCTGGTCAATTTGCTATACGTGGTGGCATCATTGATGTTTATTCGTTTGCCAATGATTTGCCTTTTCGTATTGAATTGTTTGGCGATGAAGTAGAATCGATACGTAGTTTCGATCCTGTTTCTCAGCTTTCCGACAAAAAGTATGAATTCATACAAATTGTACCGAACGTAAGTGCTGCTTCAACAAAAGATGTTCGTCAGAATTTATTGGAGTTTGTTGGTGAAAAAACAATTGTATTTGTGGAAGATGCTGCTTTACTGGAAGGCAAACTGAAACAGCAGTTTTCAAAAGCAGAAGATATTTATCTGCAAATAAACACAACTGTGCAAAAAGAACCAGACGAATTGTTTGTGAAAGGAAATGATTTTATGTCGGTTTTAGATAAACACACTTGCTTCGAATTTGGTAATAAACCTTTACATAAAACAGATATCATTACTTTCTCTCAACAACCACAGCCCATCTTCAATAAAAATTTTGAAATGCTGTTGGCAAATTTGGTTGAGAACAAACAAAAAGGTTTTACCAATATTCTTTTTACAGACACAGCCAAACAAGGCGAGCGCTTGCAACAAATTTTTGATGACATCAGCAAAGAAAAAAACTTACCTGAGAAATTATTCGAACCGATTTATCTTTCTATCCATGAAGGATTCATAGAATACGAACAAAAGATTGCTGCTTACACCGATCATCAAATTTTTGAGCGTTACCATAAGTATAGAGTAAAAAATATCGGTCATAAAAAATCAGAAGCACTTACTTTAAAAGAATTATACGGATTACAACCAGGAGATTTTGTTGTTCATATTGATCATGGTATCGGTCGTTATGCAGGCCTTGAAAAGATTGATGTAAATGGTAAACCACAAGAGGCGGTAAAACTAATTTACAAAGACAATGATGTGTTGTATGTCAGCATACATTCTCTTCATCGTGTTGCAAAATATTCGGGGAAAGAAGGTCAGGTGCCGCGCATCGATAAAATTGGTTCTACAGTATGGCAAACGCTTAAAAATAAAACCAAACGAAAAGTTAAAGAAATTGCTTTTGACTTGATTAAGCTTTATGCAAAACGCAAATCATTAAAAGGTCATGCATATTCAAAAGATACTTATTTACAAACGGAGTTAGAGGCGTCGTTTATTTATGAAGACACTCCTGATCAATTAAAATCTACCAACGATGTAAAAAAGGATATGGAAAAGCCTTATCCTATGGACCGATTAGTGTGCGGTGATGTTGGCTTTGGAAAAACTGAAGTAGCTATACGTGCTGCGTTTAAAGCAGTATGCGACAGCAAACAAGTTGCAGTGTTGGTGCCAACTACCATTTTGGCTTTACAGCATTACAAAACGTTCAGCGAACGATTAAAAGGTTTTCCATGTAACATTGAATACATCAATCGTTTTAAATCAACCAAAGAACAAAAAATAATCTTTGAAAAACTAGCCAAAGGGCAAATAGATATTTTAATCGGCACACATAAACTGGCAGGCAAAGATGTAAAGTTTAAAGATCTTGGATTGATGATTATTGACGAAGAACAAAAGTTTGGTGTTGCCGTAAAAGATAAATTAAAAACAATTAAGACAAGCGTTGATTCCTTAACACTCACTGCCACTCCTATTCCAAGAACTTTGCAATTCTCCTTACTAGGAGCAAGAGATTTATCTGTGATTTCAACGCCTCCTCCCAATCGTTATCCGGTGCAAACAGAATTGCATCCATTTAATGAAGAGTTGTTGCGCGACGCAATCAGTTATGAAATAAAACGTGGCGGACAAGTATTCTTTATTCACAACAAGGTGCAAAGCATTCAGGAAGTTGCAGGCATTATTCAACGCTTGGTTCCTGATGCCCGAATTTGTGTTGGTCATGGACAAATGGATGGCGACAAATTGGAAGACGTGATGATGAATTTTATTGAAGGCTATTACGATGTGCTTGTTGCAACCACCATAATAGAATCGGGTTTGGATATTCCAAATGCAAATACCATCATCATTAATGATTCGCAGAATTTTGGATTGAGTGATTTGCATCAGATGCGTGGCCGTGTTGGGCGTAGCAACAAAAAATCGTTTTGTTATTTGTTCACTCCTTCACTGCTAACACTTACCAATGATGCTCGTAAGCGATTAAAAGCCATTACTGATTTTTCAGATTTAGGAAGCGGATTTCAAATCTCCATGCGAGACTTGGACATTCGTGGCGCAGGCGATTTATTGGGCGGTGAACAAAGTGGCTTCATCAACGATATGGGATTTGAAACCTATATGAAAATTTTAAGTGAAGCCATTGAAGAATTAAAAGAAGAAGATTGGTATAAAGATGAGAACATTGAAGAAAGCGCAAGCAAACAACATTCATTGGCTACCTTCTCCAAAACATTTGTAAAGGAAACACAAATTGATACCGATTTTGAATGGTTGATTCCTGATTATTACATCAGTAACATCACCGAGCGTTTAAATCTGTATCGTGAACTGGATGAGATTACCAAAGAATATGATTTAATAAAGTTTGAAGCCAATCTTAAAGATCGTTTTGGAGAACCACCAAAACAGGTTAAGGAATTAATCAACGCTATGCGTATGCGCTGGCAAGCCATGCACATAGGTTTTGAAAAATTAATTTTAAAAAATGGAAGAATGGTTGCTTATTTTTTAAGTAAACCCGATTCGGAATATTATAATTCTCCTATGTTTAAAGCGGTGTTAAACTATGCTCAGAAACATCCTCAATCCTGTCAGTTAAAAGAACAAAACAATAAATTTTACATCAGTATTGCCCATATAAAATCGGTACAGGATGCCATTGGCATTTTTAATTACATTGAAAAAACAGAGAAGGATTTTTCGCCCATAATTAGTTAGAAGTAGATTTATGTAATCATATAACTTAAAAGTAGAAGATAATTAAATAATATTTTTTAAGGTTCGACTAATTACTTAATTACAAACTAGAAGTCCTTAAACAAAAATTAAAAATTTACATCCACTTTGCAGAAAACATAATAAACTCTTTTCTTAATTCATTAAAATTTTTCTCAAAACTTTCCACCATGTCTTTCTCTTTATCATGATATTCTGTTTTACGTCGATCAACCGCTACAGGATTATTCTGAACCTCCTTAGTTAATGTATTTTCATTCATATTTACAGCATGAATAATTTCATCAATGTTATTGCGCTGAATGATAAATTGATTTTGAAAATTTTCAGCAAGTTTCAAAAATTCGCTATTGTTATTTTTTGAAACTAATTCTTCTAAACGTTTTTTCAAAATAGTTAAATCATCTTTATAAAAATTTAATGCATTTAACCATAACGTATTTTCAGCATGCTGCATGAAAATTTTTTCTTGATGTGTTGTTGTCATTGTGTTGTAAAATATCGCAAGTAACAACTCCATTTAAAATTTTAAATTGACAACAATCATTAATTAAAAAGAGTTTAATCAGTCCAATTTCACGCCTAACTGATAAAAAACAAAACTCCACATATCAGAAAACTCTGCAATTTGTTTTGTAGTTGGTTTACCGGAGCCGTGCCCGGCATTAGTATCAATTCTAATGATAATAGGGTTTTCAGATTGATTGTATTCCTTTAATGTGGCAGCAAATTTAAATGAATGTGCAGGTACTACACGATCATCGTGATCGCCGGTTAAAATAAGCGTTGCAGGATATTTTTCTTTTCTAACATTATGCAAAGGAGAGTACTTATACAGATAATTAAATTGTGTTTCATTTTCACTGGTGCCATAATCGGTTGCCCATGCCCAACCAATTGTAAATTTATGGTAACGCAACATGTCTAATACACCAACAGTCGGAATAGCTACTTTACATAAATCCGGACGTTGCGTCATTACAGCACCAATTAATAATCCTCCATTTGATCTTCCGTGAATGGCAAGCTTAGATGGATTAGTATATTTTTCAGCACATAAGTATTCTGCAGCAGCAATAAAATCATCAAAAACATTTTGTTTGTTTGTTAAGGTTCCTGCTTTATGCCAATTCTCTCCGTATTCGCCACCGCCACGTATTCCGGGTATAGCATAAACACCACCTTGTTCTAAAAAAACACAGCGATCAATTCTGAATTCAGGTGCATAATAAGAATTGAAACCGCCGTAACCAAATAGAAAGCATGGATTAGTACCATCGAGCTTTATACCTTTTTTAGCCACAATAAACATCGGGATTTTTGTGCCATCCTTACTTTTGTAGAATACCTGTTTGGTTTCATATTCTTTCGAATTAAAATTGATTTTTGGTTGAAATTGCAAACTCAATGTGCCTTTTGTAACATCAAATTTATACACGCTGCTTGCCTGTGTAAAGGTTACAAAATCTATATAACCAATGGTTTGCTCTTTTTCGAAATTAATAGCGTTTACTTTACCAATATCAGGTAATTTAATTTCATTGATAAGTTTGCCTTGCAAATCTCTTACTTCAATTTTACTGGTAACATTGTGCAAGTAATTTAAAATAAAACAATCTTTTGCAATTGTTACATTTTCCAATAAATCATCACATTGTGGAATAATGTCTTTTGCTTGTTTAAAATCCGGTTGATTTACATTCAGTTCAATTACTTTTCTGTTTGGTGCGTTGAAGTTGGTAAGTAAAATTAATTTATCGTCTCGTAAATCAAGCACGTTATGATCGTTTTCAAAATCATCAGCAATTGTAATAAGTGATTCATCTTTTGAATCAATTTTTTTTAAGTACAAACTATTTCCTGATGTGGATTCATTTCCTGAAATAATAAGGTATTTGTTGTCATCACTTAACGAACAATAAAAACTTCTTTTCGGATGTTTTTCATCTGAGAAAATAAGTTGATCCTGTTTTGGGTTTGTGCCGATTTTGTGATACATGATACGTTGGTTTTCATTGGAGGCAACTAACTCTTTCCCAGCTTCGGGCTGTTCGTACTTACTATAGTAAAAACCATCTTCACCGTTCCATTCAATGCCCGAAAATTTTATCCATGAAATTTCTTCATCAATAAATTTCAAAGAATTAATATCCATAATTTGAATGGTATTCCAGTCGGAACCGGCTCTTGAATAAGAGAATGCATAATATTTTCCGTTTTTAGAAACTGCATCTGTAGTAATTGAAATTGTTCCGTCTTCTGCAAGTTTGTTAGGATCAAGCAATATACGAGGAGCAGATTTTTCATCATCCTGCACGTATAAAACGGATTGATTTTGAATGCCGTTGTTTTTATAAAAAAACAATTTACCTGCTTTAGTGTAAGGAGCTGATTGTTTTTCGAAGTTCCATAATTCGGTTAAACGTTTTTTTACTTTTTCACGAAATGGAATTTCGCCCAACTTACTTTCAGTAAATTTATTTTGTGTTTTTACCCACTCTTCTGTTTCCTTACTGCGATCGTCTTCTAGCCAACGATATGGATCATTTACCTTTACACCAAAGTAAACATCTGTTTGTTCTATTTTTTTTGTGAATGGAACTTGCGCAGTTAAAAAAACCGTACAACTAATTAAAGCGGCGGAAAGTTGAATTTTCATTTCTTATATTGTTGATACATGCAATATTAATGATAAAAACATACATTTGCTTTTATCAAATTGTATTTACATGAAGTATTTTTTTATTTCTATGAGTTGTTTGTTTGCGCTTCTTTCTTGCCAATCCAACTCAACAACAACTGAAACTAAATCCACGAATTTAGATAGCTCTTTTAATGCTCTTTCAAATCGTTTCATTGATGAACTTTGGAAAATTTATCCTGGCTGGGCAACTGGGCTGGGCAATCATGTTTATGATACCGTTTTAATTATTCCAAACGAAGACAATCGAAACAAAGAATTATTATTTTGCAAAAATTATTTGGATACTTTCTCTTATTTCAATCCAAAAGATTTAAATGAATCTAATAAAACAGACAAGGCATTAATCGAGAATTTTTTAAAATCTACACAATGGTCAATCAATCAATTTAAATCCTACGAATGGAATCCTTCTGAATATAATCCCGGCGGAAGTGTTGCAGATATCTTAAATAATAAAAAAGAAAAATCAGAAATTAAAGTTCAGCATGCAATTCAAAAATTAAAAAATATAGATAAGTATTATGTTGCAGCAAAAGCAACTATTAAAAATCCAACAAAGGAGCATACTGAACTTGCTATTATGCAATTAAAAGGCACCATTGATTATTTTGCAACTTCACTTAATGACAGCATTAAAAAAACAAAACTGGATGATGCTAAAAAAGAGGAATTGCTTGATAAGGTAATTAAAGTAAATGAAAGCATTTCAGGGTTTGTATCTTACTTAGATTCGTTACTTAAAAACACAACAACTTTCCGCGATTTCAGAATAGGCAAAGAGTTATATGCAGAAAAGTTTAAATACGATATTCAATCGAATTACTCATCAGTTGAAATTTATAACAAAGCATTGAAACGTAAAAGTGAATTGCTAAATGAAATGGATTCCATCTCAAAAAAATTATGGTCGAAGTATATAAAAACAGAAACCTATCCAACAGATAGTAAAGTAGCTATTAAAAAATTAATTACTGCCATTTCAAAAACACATGTTGAACGCAGCAAATTTCAACAAGAGATTGAACGACAAATTCCAATATTAACGGAATTTGTACGAAAGAAAGATTTACTTTATCTCGATCCAAAAAAACCATTAGTTGTTCGTAAAGAACCTGAGTGGATGGCAGGTGTAGCAGGCGCTTCTATTTCATCACCCGGCCCTTACGATAAAGAAGGCGATACATTTTATAATGTAGGTTCTTTAGCAGCGTATAGTAAAGATGAAGCAGAAAGTTTTTTACGCGAATACAACAAGTATATATTACAAATTTTAAATATTCATGAAGCTATTCCTGGGCATTATGCACAATTGGTTTACAGCAATCAATCGCCAAGTTTAATTAAAAGCGTTTTTGGTAATGGCGCAATGATAGAGGGTTGGGCTGTTTATACCGAACGCATGATGCTGGAAGAAGGCTGGGCAAAAAATACTGAACTTAATGGAAGTGTTGAAGAAGATGAAATGTGGTTGATGTATTGTAAGTGGCATATGAGAGTAGTATGCAACACTATTCTTGATTATTCATTACACAACTTAAACATGAGTAAGGAAGAAAGTTTAAATTTATTGATGAACGAAGCATTTCAGGAAAAAGCAGAAGCAGAAGGAAAATGGAAACGAGCTACATTAACGCAAGTTCAGCTTTGTTCTTATTTTACAGGTTATTCAGAGATTCATGATTTGCGCGAAACCATAAAACAAAAACAAGGCAAAGCATTTGATTTGAAAAAATTTCATGAACGTTTTTTAAGTTTTGGATCAGCACCTGTTAGCGAAATAAAATTATTAATGAACGATTAATTTAGTTTTATGTTTGAAGAATTCAGAGAAGCTTTATTGATAATTATTTCTACTCCTGTTTACGCTACTGTAATTGGTTTAGAGATGCTAATGTCTTATTTTCATCAACACCACAATTACAGCAAAAAAGGCACAATCGAAAATATTTATCTTATGCTGTTAAATATGGGTTTAGATGTTTTAATGAGGGGTGTTTGTTTGTTTATTCTTAATTATTTTTTTCAATATCATGTTGTTCAATTTCAAAACCCTTGGACGTATTGGATACTATTAGTTATTGCCCAGGATTTTTTATTTTACCTTTTACATTTGGTCGATCATTATTGTCGATTTTTCTGGGCAGTTCATGTCACGCATCATTCATCAGAAGAGTTTAATCTTACAGTCGGATTTCGTTCATCAGTATTTCAGCCACTGTATAGGTTCATTTATTTTATTCCATTATCATTACTTGGTTTTACCGGAAAAGATATCATGTTTGTGTATTCTGCAACGCAGATCTATGGAATTTTAATTCACACCAAATACATAGGCAAATTAGGTTTTTTGGAATGGATTTTTTCTACTCCCTCACATCATCGGGTTCATCATGCATCCAACATTCCTTACCTTGATAAAAACATGGGCATGTTGTTAATCATCTGGGACAGGATGTTTGGAACCTTTGCCGAGGAAGTTGAAACCGAACCGGTGAAATATGGCTTAACCGAAAACATAAAAAGTCATCACCCGTCAAATGTTGTTTTTCATGAGTGGAAAAGTATGTTTCAAGATGTTACTAAAACAAATTCTTTAAAAGAGAAATTAAAATATCTTTTTGCACCGCCGGGATGGAGTCACGATGGGAGTAAAAAAACAGCTAATCAGTTAAGGAAAGAATTTGGAAAAGGGAATTAGACCAATCTAAAAACGGTTGAAAACTTCATATTTATTGTATTGATTAGAATGTATATTTGTGTAACAAAATTTAAATCAAATGGTAATGACTTACGAAAATGTATTAACGGAAATTGAAAACAATACTTTAATTATAACCGTTAATCGTCCGGATAAATTAAATGCTTTAAATAATAAAACAATTGAAGAATTGCACGAAGCTTTACATGAAGCAGAGCAAGACAAAAATATTAAGTGTATTATTATTACCGGTAGCGGGAATAAAGCATTTGTTGCAGGTGCAGATATTGCTGAGTTTGCTGATTTTAATGTAACTCAGGGAAAACAATTAAGTGCGACAGGTCATTTCAAGATTTTTAATTTCATAGAAAATTATTCTAAGCCTGTTATTGCTGCCGTAAACGGTTTTGCATTAGGCGGCGGTTTAGAATTAGCAATGGCTTGCCACATTCGTGTTGCAAGTGATAATGCAAAAATGGGTTTGCCCGAAGTAACATTAGGAGTAATACCTGGCTATGGCGGTACTCAGCGTTTAGCTCAATTAGTAGGAAAAGGAAAAGCATTTGAAATGATCATGACTGCTGATATGCTTAACGCTCAAGATGCATTAACATGGGGTTTAGTTAATCATGTAACCACCCAAGAAGAATTATTGAATAAAAGCAAAGAAATTGCAAATAAAATATCATTGCGTTCTTCGGTTGCTGTAAAAACAGCAATTAAAGTTATTAATGCCGGATACAACAAACAAGAAAATGGCTTCGAAGTAGAAATAGAAGAATTCGGAAAAATGTTTGGTACTGGAGATTTCAAAGAAGGAGTTAGCGCTTTCCTTGAGAAAAGAAAAGCTAACTTTCCTGGAAACTAATCTAAGGTATTATTTATCTTCTACTTTTTTTACTTGATTAACTCTAAAATCCATTATACTATACTTTTTCTATTATTAGCAAACTAAAATAAAAAAAGCTACCCTTGTGAGGTAGCTTTTTTCTATTATGATATAATTTCAATTACCCTTTCAATGCCTCAGCACCTGCAACAATCTCCAGGATCTCAGTTGTAGTGGCTGCCTGACGAGCTTTGTTGTAAGAGTTTTTAAGATCGCGCAACATTTCTTTTGCATTATCTTTGCTTATTTCTACTATTTCTTCGATTTTGAGGTTTTAAAACCAATGAGTTTCCTTGGTTTAGGTTTGTTTCTCTCCTCCAAAAATTCATCTAGATATTGAAATACAACTTTGATATTCTTGCTGTGATTATCCACTTTCTTTTTTATTCTCTCTACCTCTAAACGCAAATCGATATTATCAGTAAGCGTTTTTCGTATTTGTGTAAACACTCTTACAACCTGTATATTCACATCTATAGCCTTATCGCTATTTTAAACACTCGCCAGCATAACAGCTCCATGCTCTGTAAAAGCATAAGGTAATCCTGGCGAATACTTTAATCCATTCAGATGCTTAAAATTCAAAACTACTTCCTCCTTTTCTTCGCTTGTTAATCTGAACATAAAATCTTCAGGAAAACGTTTCAAATTTCGCTTAACTTGCTCGTTTAAACGTTTAGTTGTTACTCCATATAGTTCAGCCAAATCACAATTTATCATAACTTTTTTCCTACGCATCAATATGATTTTATTCATAATTATTTCATCAGGTATTTTTACTATTGCTTTGCTCTATGTCATACTATCATTCATTTTTATGTGGTCGCAAATTGCGACCACCTTTGCAGATTTAATCATTTCAAATATAGTAACAGAACTTATTCTATCCCTTACTACTTAAATTTGTATTTTTAAATATACTATTTTTCATAATAAACAAATACTACGTTTTATAGTAATTTTAGCTTTAATAATAAAAAAATCCCCTCCGAATTTCTCGAAGGGGGATTTCCTAAATAAAAATATTATTTCAATTACCCTTTTAATGCCTCAGCACCGGCAACAATCTCAAGGATTTCAGTTGTAATTGCAGCCTGACGAGCTTTGTTGTAAGAAATTTTCAAATTACGAAGCATTTCTTTTGCATTATCGGTTGCTTTATGCATTGCGGTCATACGTGCACCGTGTTCTGATGCGAAAGAATCTAACAATGCCTTATAGAATTGAATTTTCAATGATTTTGGAATCAATTCCTGAACGATATATTCTTTGCTTGGTTCAAAAATATAATCAGCTGTGGTTTTTGATTCAGCTGCTGCTGAACTTGAAGTATCAATTGGTAAGAAACGTTCAGCTGTTGTAACTTGAACAGCTGCATTTCTAAACTGATTGTAAATTACATATACTCTATCAAATTTACCATCTGTAAATGCTTTCATCAAAGCTTCTGCAACCGGACTAGCTTTTTCAAACCTCAATCCATCATAAACATCACTTAAATTTTCATTTAAGCCTTCAAGGTGTAAATGATGAGGAGTTTTTCTGAATGCATCGTGAGATTTTTTTCCAATTCCGATAACTGATACCTTTTTATTGGCATATTCGTTATTGATTAAATTCCAAGCTTTCTTTATCACATTTGCATTGAAAGCACCTGCCAATCCGCGATTTGAAGAAACAACAATTAAAAGTACATTATTAACTTCTGTTTCTTTTGCATACAAATTTTCCGATACATCTATGCTTGAACTAACATTTTGAAGTAATTCTTTTAATTTGTTAGCATACGGGCGCATTTGTAAAATGGCATCCTGAGCACGTTTTAGTTTTGCAGCACTCACCATTTTCATGGCGCTTGTAATCTGCATAGTTGAACCAACTGATGTAATTCGGTTTCTTACTTCTTTTAAATTTGCCATCTTAATTAATTAAGAATTAAGAATTCAGAATGTTGAATTTTTCTGTCTTCAAAATTATTTTTTACTCGAATTAATAATTGATACTAACAATTTTATTATTGACTCAATTTCTAATTTCAATTTTTCATCAATTGGAAAAACTTTCCTTTCAATGATTTCGAACCAGTATTTTGTTTCTTCGGCTTCCTTTAAAGCAATTCCGCACTTATTAATAAAGTCCGGTTTACTTACTGCTCTTTGCGCTTCTCGCACATTAGCCCCGATTGACAAACCACTTCTCGCAACTTGATTTGAAAGAACGAATTTTCTTTTCTCTTGCAACTTCTCTTCTAAGTCAATAATGTCGCAAGCAAACTCGAATGATTTTGTTACAATAACGTTTTCTCTTTTGTTATGTAAATCCGTCATTCTTAATTCTGCATTCTAAATCTTAAATCGCTTTCCTACTTCTTTCGCAACTTGTTCCAATGTATTGGTAATCTCATCGGTATATTGACCTTTTTTCAATTGATCTAAAATACCTTTGTGACTTTTTTCTAATACATCCAAGAAATCTTTTTCGAAGTTTTTTACCTTGTTTACAGGCACTTCACGTAATAAATTTCTAGTTCCACAATAGATGATTGCAATTTGTTGCTCAACACGTAATGGTGAAAACTGTCCTTGTTTAAGGATTTCCACGTTACGCGCACCTTTATCTAAAACTGATTTCGTTGAAGCATCCAAATCAGAACCAAACTTCGCGAAAGCTTCTAACTCACGGTATTGTGCTTGGTCTAATTTTAAAGTACCAGCAACTTTTTTCATGGATTTAATCTGTGCGTTACCACCAACACGTGATACCGAAATACCTACGTTGATAGCAGGACGAACACCAGAGTTAAATAAGTTAGATTCCAAGAAAATCTGACCATCAGTAATTGAAATTACGTTGGTTGGAATGTACGCAGAAACGTCACCTGCCTGTGTTTCAATAATTGGAAGCGCTGTTAATGAACCTCCACCTTTTACGATTGGTTTTAATGATTCAGGCAAATCGTTCATGTTACGAGCGATTTCATCAGATGCGTTGATTTTTGCAGCACGCTCTAACAAACGGCTATGAAGATAGAAAACGTCACCCGGATAAGCTTCACGCCCTGGAGGACGACGAAGTAATAATGAAACCTCACGGTAAGCCACAGCTTGTTTAGACAAATCATCATAAACAATCAAAGCCGGACGACCGGTATCGCGGAAATATTCACCAATTGCAGCACCTGCAAATGGAGCGTAGAATTGTAACGGAGCAGGATCAGAAGCGTTAGCTGCAACGATGATTGTGTATGCCATTGCACCATTTTCTTCTAACACACGTTGAATGTTTGCTACAGTTGAACCTTTTTGTCCGATTGCAACGTAGATACAATATACAGGTTGACCTGCATCATAAAATTCTTTTTGATTGATAATGGTATCAATACAAACAGCAGTTTTACCGGTTTGACGATCGCCAATTACCAACTCACGTTGTCCGCGACCGATTGGAATCATTGCATCAACTGCTTTTAATCCTGTTTGTAATGGCTCATTTACCGGCTGACGGTAAATTACACCCGGAGCTTTACGCTCTAATGGCATTTCATAAGTTGTTCCGGTAATTGGCCCTTTTCCATCGATTGGCATACCTAAAGTATCAACCACACGACCTAACATTCCTTCACCTACTTTTAAAGAAGCAATTTTACCTGTGCGCTTACAAGTAGAACCTTCTTTTACACCTGCACTGTCTCCTAATAATACAGCACCAACATTATCTTCTTCAAGGTTTAATACAATTGCTTGTAAACCTGTTTCAAACTCAATTAACTCACCGGATTGTACTTTTGATAATCCGTAAATACGAGCAACACCATCACCTACTTGAAGAACAGTTCCTACTTCTTCTAATTCAACCTGGGATTTAAATCCTGATAATTGTTCGCGTAAAATTGCAGATACTTCTGCTGGTTTAATTTCTGCCATTGTTTATCGTTTCAAATAATTAATATTCCTTTATGTATAAATTCTCTGAGAAATTTTTTCTTAAATCGTTTAACTTTCTTAATACAGATGCGTCTAATTGTCTGTCTTGCATTTTTAATAAAAAACCACCAATTAAATTTTTATCTGTTTTTTCAATCAATTCTACTTCAGCAGTTGTTGTAGATTTAACCAATTCAACAACTTTGTTTCTTGTATGTTCATCAATTCCTGATGCAGAAGTAATTACAGCAGTTAAAATATTTTTATACTTTTTATACTGTTCATCAAAAGCAATACTGATTTCTTTAACTAAAGATTCTCTTCTTTTATCAGTTAAAATAGTTAAGAAAGACATAGTCAATTCATTAACTTTTCCTTCGAAAACTGATTTTAATATTGCTCTTTTTTTATCTGATTTAATTATGGGACTTTGAAGAAACGTAATAAACTCTGCTGTAGTATAACATACGGAGTTAACCAACTTCATGTCATTACGAACTTCTTCCAACTTACCTTTTTCAAGGGCAAGAGTTAAAAGAGCTTTTGCGTATCTGTTAGCTGCAACCATGTTAGTTTAATTCTACTTCTTTTAATAGATTACCAACTAAAACCTTTTGTTTATCTTCGGTAGAAAGTTGCTCCTTTAATATTTTTTCAGCTACTTCAATGGAAAGTGCAGCAACCTGATTTTTTAATTCAGTAATTGCAGCCATTTTTTCATTTTTAATACTTTCTAATGCCTGATTGATTAGTTTGTCTGCCTCAGCTTTTGCTTTTGTTTTTGCCTCATTAACGATAGCATCTTTTGTTTCGCGTGCTTCTCTTAATAAGTTGTCTCTTTCTGCCATTGCTTCTGCTAAAATTCTTTCGTTACCTGCTTGTAATTCTTTCATTTCAAGCTTTGCTTTTTCAGCAGCTTGCAAAGCAGACTCAATTGAATCTTCTCTTTCTTTAATCATGTTCAGGATTGGCTTCCATGCAAATTTTTTAAGAATAAAAAAGATGGTGAGGAATGTTACACACATCCAAAATACTAGACCAATTGCGGGGGTTACTAATTCCATTTTTTATTTAATTTATTGTGTTTTTAAAATTTTAAAAAATAAAAAAAAGGCATCGGCCAATCGCCGATGCACTTTTCAATTACTTGAACACTACTAAAAGCGCAACAACCATGGCGAAGAAAGCAGCACCTTCAACTAAGGCAGCAGCTAAAATCATGTTTCCACGGATGTCGTTAACAGATTCAGGCTGACGAGCGATTGATTCTAATGCAGAACCACCGATTCTACCAATACCTAAACCTGCTGCTAAAGCAGCAATTCCAGCACCTACGGCTGCGATTCCGTAAGCTACGTCTAATAACATTACTGTTGACATCTTTTATTTTTTTATTAGTTAAACAATACGCTGTTTTTAAGAAAAACAACAAAAAATTTCTTTAGTGGTGTGCGTGAGCTTCTTCACCATGATGTTCATGATGTCCTTCTTCAACTGCTGCACCAATATAAATAGCCGATAATAAAGTAAATACGTAAGCTTGTAAAAATGCTACCAATAGCTCCAACATTCCCATAAATACGGTAAACAATACTGAAACAACCGCAACTCCAAATCCTGCACCAGTGTTCATTTCTCCAAAAATGAAAATTAAACTAAAAAATGCCAATGCAATAATGTGACCTGCAGTAATGTTAGCGAACAAACGTATCATTAATACAAATGGACGTAAAACAACACCAATTAATTCAATAGGTGTTAAAATAATCAATACCGGAATAGGAACTCCAGGCATTGCAAAAATATGTCTCCAATAATGTCCGTTTCCACTTGCCAAAACAATAACTAAGGTTAAAGCAGCTAAAACCATACAAACAGCAATGTTTCCGGTTAAGTTTGCTCCACCAGGTATAATTGGAACTAATCCTAACAAGTTATTTATAAAAATGAAAAAGAAAATCGTTAACAGATAAGGCATATACTTACTGTATTTTTTCTCACCAATTGAATTTTTAGCCACGTCATCACGGATGAACATTATAAGTGGTTCAACAAACGACTGAAGTCCTTTAGGAGCTTTGCCTTGTCTGTTGGTATATGCTTTTGCAACTGATAGAAACATCCAAAGCATTAATGCTGCGCTGAATAAAAGTGCAAATACATTTTTTGTAATTGATAAATCAACGATTTTAGCAGTTGCCTCTTCGTTTACAACACCAAACTCATCAACGATTTCAATATGTTCATCGTGCAATTTATAACTATAGTAGTTTCCTTTGTAAATATCTTCATGATGCTCAACATTTGATGAAGAAAAAATCTCTAATCCTTTATCTGTCCATAAAATTACAGGAAGTGGAACATGAACAGCATGACCATGATCGCCCCATAAATGCCATTGATGTGAATCTCCGATATGTTCAGTAATTAATTTACCTGCATTAAACTTATTGTCTGATTCATGGTTTTCGGTTGTAGCATGCACTTCAGTTGAAAGCTCAGTTACAATTGCCGAATCAGATTCAACTGGTTCATTTGCAAAAATTCCTAAAGAGATAAACGTGAAAAATAATCCTAAAAAAACGCTTGTGTTATATTTGCTGAGGGAGAAATTTGTTTTTAGCATCATTAATAAAATTATAAACGACCAAATAATGTTCAAAAATTCGGGTGCAAAGATAGAAAGAGAAAATGGAATATTAAAATTTAAATGTGTTTAAATTTTAATTGTAAAAACGGATTATTGAACTTGTTTTATTTAGTCTCTATTCAATTGATAATCATTTTATTAAATTAATTTAAATAAAAATAATATTTTGAAAACTTAATGGCATTTACCTCAATTTTAAAGTATTGATGTTTAAAAAACTATGAACAAAAAGTAAGATTTAATAACACTTTTCTGTGCAAAACAATGAATTCAATCATTAAATCGAATGCTACAATCTCTTTACTTAGCAGTGAATTCTTCAGCTTAAAAAAAATAAAAACATGAATATACATTTCATTGCAATAGGTGGAAGCGCAATGCATAATATGGCTTTGGCTATGCATCAAAAAGGATGTAACGTAAGCGGTTCAGATGATGAAATAAATGAACCTTCAAAATCTCGTTTACTGAAAGCCGGTATTTTACCAACTGAAATAGGATGGTTTCCTGAAAAAATAAATGAAAAAATAGATGCTGTGATTTTAGGGATGCATGCAAGAGAAGATAATCCGGAATTGATCATAGCTCGCGAACTCAACTTAAAAATCTATTCTTATCCCGAATACATATACGAGCAAACCAAAGATAAAACCAGAATTGTAATTGGCGGAAGCCATGGAAAAACAACAATTACTTCAATGATATTGCACGTGTTTAAACAACTGAATATCGACGCTGATTTTATGGTTGGTGCTCAATTAGAAGGTTTCGACACTATGGTAAAACTTACCAAGGAAGCTAAATACGCAGTTATTGAAGGAGATGAATATTTAGCTTCACCTATCGACAGAAGACCAAAATTTCACTTGTATCATCCTAATATTGCCATCATAAGCGGAATTGCCTGGGATCATATCAATGTATTTCCCACTTTTGAAATGTATGTGGATCAATTCAGAAAATTCATTGAATTGATTGAACCTAGCGGATCCTTGATTTACTGCAGTCAAGATGAAGAATTAAATAAATTGGCAAAAGAAAATATAAACCAAAACATTCAGCAAATTCGCTATGGAATTCCCGAACATGAAATAGAAAATGGAATTACATCAATTATTCATTTGGGCAAAAAAATTCCATTAAAAATTTTCGGGAATCATAATTTAATGAATCTTAACGGGGCACGTTTAATTTGTAATGCCATTGCAATAAGTGATGAAGATTTTTATGCAGCTATTTCAAGCTTTAAAGGTGCAGCAAAACGATTAGAGCCGGTAAGAGTTATGGCTAATTTTTCAATGTTCAAAGATTTTGCCCATTCTCCTTCCAAATTAAAAGCAACTGTATCCGCAATGAAGCAACAGTTCTCCAATCGAGAATTAACTGCCTGCATGGAGCTTCATACATTTAGCAGTTTAACAGAAGAATTTTTAAATGAATATAAGGGCGCAATGAACGAGGCCGATAAAGCAATAGTGTATTTTAATCCGCACACCATTGCGCACAAAAAATTAAAACCAATTACGGAGGAACAAGTGAAACAGGCTTTCGATAGAAACGATATTGAAATATTTACTGAATCAAAAGAGCTAATTAAAGTAATCCAATCTCAAAACTGGGCAAATAAAAATTTAATAATGATGAGTTCCGGTAATTTTGATGGAATTGACTTTAAACAACTCGGAGAATCATTAAACGTATAATTAAAAAACGAAAATTCTAAACAATTAAAAAAACAATTTACTTTTGCAGCCATTATGAGTACAGCCGAAGACCAATTTAAAAATGTTATTTCCCATGCAAAGGAGTATGGTTTTATTTTTCCAAGTAGTGAAATTTATGACGGATTAAGTGCCGTTTACGATTACGGACAAAATGGAGCAGAATTAAAGAAAAATATCCGCGAATACTGGTGGAAAAGTATGGTGCAAATGCATGATAACATTGTAGGTATTGATGCTGCAATTTTTATGCATCCAAAAACCTGGAAAGCTAGTGGACACGTAGATGCATTTAATGATCCATTGATTGATAACAAAGACAGTAAAAAACGTTACCGTGCCGATGTGTTGATTGAAGAGCATATGGCAAAGATTGAAGATAAAATCAATAAAGAAGTTGAAAAAGCTGCTAAACGTTTTGAGAACTTTGATGAAGCCATGTTCAAAAGCACCAATCCGCGCGTACTCGAATATCAAAAGAAAATTGATGAAATAGAAGCGCGTTTTAAAATAGCGTTGGAGAATAACGATTTGGCAGATGTTAAACAAATCATTTTGGATTGCGAAATTGTTTGCCCTATCAGTGGTAGTCGCAATTGGACTGATGTTCGTCAGTTCAACTTAATGTTCTCTACATCTATTGGCGCAGTTACTGATGATTCCAATATCATTTACTTGCGTCCGGAAACTGCACAAGGTATTTTTGTGAATTATCTGAACGTACAAAAAACGGGAAGGATGAAAATTCCTTTTGGAATTGCACAAACCGGTAAAGCATTCAGAAATGAAATTGTTGCGCGCCAGTTTATTTTCCGTATGCGTGAGTTTGAACAAATGGAGATGCAGTTTTTTGTTCGCCCCGGAACAGAAATGGAATGGTACGAAAAATGGAAAACAACTCGCTTAGCGTGGCATAAAGCATTAGGATTAAGCGAAAAAAAATACCGTT
>Ga0172373_10001269_pt1 | contig 41116 bp, 35 predicted proteins | sample Lak10m_2_FD_114546 | JGI IMG/M metagenome (GOLD analysis project Ga0172373, IMG submission 114546) | Freshwater microbial communities from Kabuno Bay, South-Kivu, Congo - kab_092012_10m | ecosystem: Environmental > Aquatic > Freshwater > Lake | place: Democratic Republic of the Congo... | reverse complement strand
TTCCATTAGGCAGTGATCGGGAGCATGGATCTCATAAGGGATATGCGCTTGGTGCAATTGTTGATTTATTTTCTGCATTATTGAGCGGCGCTAACTATGCACCCTGGGTGCCTCCCTTTCCTGCCTATGTTCCTATGCCGACTCAACAACCCGGTAAAGGAATTGGCCATTTTTTAGGAGCTATGCGTATTGATGCATTCCGTCCTGCAGAATCGTTTAAAAAAGATATGGATCATTGGATTGAAGGATTTAGAAATGCAACACCCGTGGAAGGGCAATCGAAGGTGCTGGTTCCCGGCGATCCAGAAAGATTGGCGGAGAAAGAAAGAATGCAAGAAGGAATACCCCTTCATGAAAGTGTGATAAACGATCTTCAAGTGTTAGGGCAACGATTTGAGCTACCTTTTGAATAAAGTCCTTTCTTACCTTTATGCCGCTTGCCAGCCTAATTTTTAATTGATTTTTATCTATGAAAGTGATGAAATTTGGCGGCACCAGTGTGGGCTGTCCTGAGCGAATGAAACAAGTGGCTTTGCTGGTTACACAGCAAGAAGAGCCGGTGCTTGTGGTCCTATCTGCATTAGCTGGAACAACCAACTCGCTGGTAGAAATCGGAAACTTTTTAACAGCCGGGAAAAAGCAAGATGCTGCTCAAGTAATTGATCAATTAGAAAAACATTATCAATCATTTGTAGCGCAATTGGTTGTTGGAAATGAAGCCAGCCAAGAAGCTGCTCAGCTTTTGGAGGAGCATTTTGGTTTTTTGCGCATTATTCAACGCATTTCATTTAGCGAAGCACTCCGCAGAGATATATTAGCGCAGGGCGAACTGCTATCAACTAAATTATTCAGTGTTTATTGTAAGGAGAATAAATGGAGCCATGCCTTGCTTCCTGCGTTAGATTTTATGATTTTAGACGAACAGGATGAGCCAGCGCTTTCTGTAATTGGCGCACGATTAAAAACGCTGTTGCAAGCAAATGCAGATAAAAAATTATTCATAACACAAGGGTATATCTGTAGAAATAGCAGAGGGGAAGTAGATAATTTGAAAAGAGGGGGGAGTGATTATACGGCCTCATTAGTAGCAGCTGCTGCTGGGGCTTCAGTTTGTGAAATATGGACAGATATTGATGGGATGCACAATAACGATCCGCGAATTGTAGATAAAACTTTTCCTATTGAACAATTGAGTTTTGATGAAGCAGCAGAGCTTGCTTACTTCGGCGCAAAAATTCTTCACCCCGCCTCCATTTGGCCTGCGCAACAATTTCAGGTTCCTGTTCGTCTCTTAAACACCATGGAGCCCACGGCTAAGGGGACGTTGATTAGTACTACACCCGCGGCAGCAGGTGTAAAAGCCGTAGCAGCAAAAGATAATATCATTGCTATTCGTATTAAGAGCAGCCGGATGTTGCTGGCTTACGGTTTTTTGAGAAAAATATTTGAGGTGTTTGAAAAGTACAAGACTCCTATTGATATGATTACTACATCAGAGGTGGCCGTTTCATTGACAATCGATACGGATCAGCAGCTGCATGCAATAATAGATGAGTTATCACCTTTTGGACATGTTGAGGTGGATCGAAAACAAACCATTGTTTCATTGGTAGGATTTGAAATCACCTCCACGCCGGCTATTCTTTCTAATTTGTCATTAGCTGTTAAGGATATCCCTGTTCGAATGATCAGTTATGGAGGCAGTCCGCATAACATCAGTTTGTTAGTGCCGGCTACAGCAAAAACAATGTTGTTGCAACAACTGAACAAAGAAATATTTGGACTGTACTGATTAAATAATCAGTAGCGCGTCTCCATAGCTAAAAAAGCGGTACTTGTCCTTAATCGCTTTTTTGTAGGCCTCCATAGTCAATTCGTATCCTGCAAAAGCGCAGGTCATAATTAACAAACTGGTTTTAGGAAGGTGGAAATTGGTTACCAACGCATCCGCGATATTAAAATCGTAAGGGGGATGAATAAACATATTGGTCCAACCTTCAGAAGGCTTTAGAAATTTTTGCGCAGTAAAGGAGGACTCCATAGCACGCATAGTAGTAGTGCCAATGGAGCATACCCGATGTCCATATTCTTTAGCACGGTTTACAATCTTGCAAGCTGTATCATCAATACGATAATATTCAGCATCCATTTTATGTTTGCTTAAGTCTTCCACTTCAATAGGACGGAAAGTACCTAAGCCTGTATGAAGCGTAACTTCTGCAAAACGAATTCCTTTGATCTCCAATCGTTTGATTAATTCACGACTAAAGTGTAAGCCAGCTGTTGGGGCAGCCACCGCACCTTCATGCTTTGCGTATACTGTTTGATAGCGTTCTTTATCTTCTTCGTCTGGTTTACGCTTTATATATTTTGGCAAAGGAGTTTCACCAAGTTTTTCTAGTTGCGCTCTGAAGCTTTCCTCATCGCCCTCCCATAAGAAACGTATGGTTCTTCCTCTGCTGGTGGTATTGTCAATTACTTCTGCCACCAGATCCTCGTCATCACCAAAATAAAGTTTATTCCCCACTCTTATTTTACGCGCAGGGTCTACTATTACATCCCAAAGGCGGTTGGGCCTATTTAATTCTCTAAGCAGGAACACTTCAATCTTTGCTCCAGTTTTTTCTTTCCTCCCATACATGCGGGCCGGGAAAACTTTGGTGTTATTTACTACAAAGCAATCCTTGTCATCAAAATAATCCATGATGTCACGGAAGTGCTTATTCTCAATTACACCGGTATGACGGTGAACCACCATCAAACGGGAATCCTCTCTTTTTTTTGCAGGTGTCTGCGCTATAAGATTAAGAGGCAAATCAAAACGGAATTGCGAAAGCTTCATGCGTTAGTATTTTCTACCAATTCTGCGAACGCATTCCGGACGGAAGGCAATGATCCTAGAGATTCCTCTCCGGCCTTACGGCGCCGGGTTTGGTTGGCAGGACTGCTTTTAATAAGTGTGCAAAGTTAATAAATCGAGGAGCGGTTTCCAAGTTTATTTCAAACTGCGATTACAGCATACAGTGAATCAAAACTTTAGGTGACGAACGGTTAGACCATCGTTTATCAATTGTTTGAGCGAATCGATTCCAATGCGCAAATGATCCTCCACATATTTGCGGGTAACCTCTTTATCACTTTCCTCTGTTTTAACTCCTTCAGGTATCATAGGTTGATCGCTGACCAAAAGAAGTGCTCCGGTGGGGATTTTGTTATAAAAGCCAACCGTGAAAATAGTGGCCGTTTCCATATCAATAGCATAGGCCCTGATTTTTTGTAAATAGTCTTTGAAGTCCTCATCATGCTCCCAAACACGTCGGTTGGTGGTGTACACGGTTCCTGTCCAATAATCTACCTCATAGTCTCGTATAGTAGTGGAAACTGCTTTTTGTAAGGCGAACGCAGGAAGGGCCGGTACCTCGGTGGGAAAATAATCATTTGAGGTTCCCTCACCTCTGATTGCTGCAATGGGAAGAATTAAGTCACCTAGTTTATTTCGTTTTTTCAGCCCTCCGCATTTACCAAGGAAAAGTACAGCCTTGGGATCTATTGCTGTTAATAAATCCATTACAGTAGCTGCAGTGGGACTACCCATCCCAAAATTTATAATACTTATATCATTGGCCGTTGCGCACTGCATGGGCTTGCCAATTCCCTTTACTTCAACCTGGTTCCATTGTGCAAATAAGGTCACGTAATGACTAAAATTGGTTAGCAAAATATATTTCCCAAAGCTTTCCAGATTTTCTCCGGTATATCGGGGCAACCAGTTCTGTACAATCTCTTCTTTTGTCTTCATGGCATAAAGTTAACCAATTAACTTCGATGCATGATTGAGTTAGTCTATCCTGCAGTGGAATTACGTGAACGTCAACAGGGTAGCGTGTCTCAACTTTTTGACCCCTTGCGTAAACGTTGGGTGCAACGTACACCAGAGGAGTGGGTCCGTCAACAATTTCTCCAGTTGCTAGTGCATACACATCATTATCCACCTTCGCTCATTGCAGTAGAAAAAAGTATTCAAGTTGGCTTGGTTAGCAAACGATTTGATATTTTAATTTATGATGCTGCGCATGCGCCATGGATGCTGATTGAATGCAAAGCGCCCTCTGTAAAATTAAATGATACGGTGTTGGAGCAAGTGATACAATATAATATGGGTGTTCCAGTTCCTTTTATGCTTATAGTTAATGGACCCTATTGCCACGGTTGGCAACGAGTGAATGGTCACCTTGTTGCCTTAGAAAAAATACCTGATTTTTCTGTGTAAGCACCTTGTTCATAGCGAAAGTCACCGATTAGATTTTCGGTCAAACTATTTCTATGAAAAATTTGCTTCTATTGCTCTTGATTTGCTCTGTCATTGTTGGTTGCAGGAAAACAGACTCGGCAAATATTATTCCAGTAAGCCAACAAAAAAACACAACGATTGACTCTCTTCGGCTTATCATTCAGCAAGCAATTGTAAAAAAAGGAAAATTTGAATGGTCTTCATTATCTCCCTCACTGCTTTGGTCCGCCATACAACAAAGTAATGGAGTGGTGTCCGTAGGCTATCAAATTGCATCAAATCCTTTACATGAAAATCAGTTGGCAGCTATTGATGTGAATACAAGAGAGTGGTTAGCGGCTAAACAGCTTTTAGTTTCGAAACTATTACTTCTTGAACAGGAGCTTGATCCCACAATATCGTTAGATGCTATACTTCCTTGGGAGGAAACCGTACTTCCTGTTTTTACTATCATTCTCAAGAATCCTCGTTCATTAGTGTATTTATTACAATCTCCTTGGGTGCGATATGTAGAGCCAATGGAATACGATCAGCAACTATATTCGGTAGCGGATCAAAGAGCCAGCGGTTGTGCTAGTAACCTTCCTACCCGGGGATTGGTGCCTGGAGTACATTATGGAGTTGTTACGCCTAACGCCAAAGCTTCTTGGAACTATCCAGCACATGGAATATTGGATGCTTGGCGATATGTATCAGGCAAGGGCATTAAAGTTTTTTTAATTGATACAGGCATAGGATATGGTCAAGAGAGTCTGGGTGTAAATTTTAACCAAGGATTTTCTGGCGCCAGAACCCTGGAGAAGTTGGTGACCTTGCCTCGACAGCGGTTCTTGGGGATAATCAATGTAGGTCCTGTTGAAACCCCAGAGGACAGATGTGGTCATGGAACTGCTATGGCTGGTGTATTGGCTGCTCCAAGGGGAACCAATGGTAATATGGTTGGCATTGCTTACAACTCAAATTTAATTACATGCAGAGCGGCAGCAGATGTGTTTATAGATGAAGCCCGAGAGGTCAAAGGGGTCAGTGATGCATTTACTATGGCAGCACAGCGTGCCGATGTAAAAGTAATTAGCATGAGTATGGGCAGAATTACAGTCAGCTCCCAGATAAGAGATGCAATACAATATGCACATGCCAAAGGGAAAATGATTTTCTGTGCAGCGGGAACTTCTTTTTCTTTCACATCAAATTGGGCCGGTGTAATTTTTCCTGCTACACTTCCTGAGGTGCAAGCTGTTACCGGTGTAAAACAATTCACCAACTTTGAAGCTTGTACACAGTGCCATTCAGGTCCCGAAGTTGATTTTGTGGTAGAGATGGAACGAGCAGGGGATGCCACCCATCCGCTTACAGTAGCGGATCGCGGGAATGAGCCTTCCACTATTGGAGGTTCTTCGGTGGCCACTGCTTCTATGGCTGCTATGACAGCCTTGGTATGGAGTCGGTTCCCTTACTATTCTCGGGATCAGATTTTAACATTGCTCGAGCGATATAGTACGTATTATCCGCAACGGGATCCAAGGTGGGGATGGGGCAAATTTCAGCCGGTGCTGGCTGTTGACTGAAAGGGGAGTGCCACTCTTTCAAATAAAAAAAGCTGTCCATGTAGGACAGCTTTAATTTTAGGATGCAAAAATTTTTATGGAAATATTCCCAACTCAGCGTAGATAGTAGCCACTTTATTGATAGCTACAACATAGGCTGCTGTACGCATGTCAGGTATAGCTGGATTTTCTCTCCATGCATTCATGATTTCATGGGTAGCATTTATCATGGTTTCTTCCAAACCACTATAAACTAGATCTACCTCATCTGGTCCATGCATGATTAATTTTCTTGCGTGATCATTTGATTTTTTACCAGTTAGCTCCTCAATTTGGTTGAGGATGCTACTATTTACATTTTCAGTAAAACGCTTTTCCATTCTACCGTATCGGACATGGCTTAAATTCTTAAGCCATTCAAAATAAGATACTGTAACACCACCGGCGTTCAAATACATATCAGGAATTACAATAGTTCCATTTTTTGCAAAGTGATCATCTGCTTCAGGGGCTAATGGACCATTGGCGCCTTCACCAATGATCTTTGCTTTTATGCGAGGAGCATTGTCTCCATTAATTACGTTCTCCAACGCTGCAGGGATTAGGATATCACAGTCTAGCTCCAACGCATCTGTGGATTTCTTAATATCCTTTGCACCAGGAAAATTCAAGATTGATCCCGTTTTTTTCCGATGTTGAAATACAGCTTCAACATCTAAACCCTTCTCATCTGTAATGGCTCCTTCGTATTCAGCTAATGCAATTACTTTTGCACCCGCCTTTTGAAAAAAATGAGCGGCCCAATATCCTACATTTCCGAGTCCTTGTACAATGACTCTTTTATTTTCAATACCCAGTGGCAATCCCAACTTGCTCATGATATCCGGTATGTTGCACACTTCTCTGGTGCCATAGAATACGCCTAATCCGGTAGCTTCTCTTCTTCCACGCACACCTCCTTGAGTACTGGGTTTACCAGTCACACAGCCAGCTGCGTCTACCTCACCAGGTCGCATGGATACGTAGGTGTCTAAAATCCAAGACATCTCTCTTTCTCCAGTTCCATAATCGGGGGCTGGCACATCAGTTCCTGGGCCAATAAAATTCTTTTTGATTAATTCTGAGGTATAGCGTCGAGTGATACGTTCTAGTTCGCCAGCAGAATATTTTTTGGGATCTATTTTGATTCCCCCTTTTCCTCCCCCAAAGGGAACATTTACGATCGTGCATTTATAGGTCATCAACGCAGCTAAGGCCATCACTTCGTCCTGATTAACTTCAGCAGCAAATCGAATACCTCCTTTGCAGGGAGTCTTGTGATGAGAGTGTTGTACGCGGTAAGCTTCAATCACTTCAATTTCTCCATTGTCTCTTTTAATGGGGAATCGAAGCTGAAGCACCGAATTACATTGTCTAATTTGATTGAGTAATCCGGAATCCCATTTTGTGAATCTGGCAGCCTTGTCGAAACTTCTTTCTACGGCTCCGAAAAAACTGTAATGTTTGTCCGACATAAATTGTTTTTTTGGTTGAGCAATCGTTATTGTTGGCTTATTTTAAGTTCTCCATTTTCCCAATCTTTCTATCAAGTCGAATCAGATAAAAAAGTAATCCAGCGAGAATGGCTAGCATAACGGCAATAACAACATAAATACGGCCATCGCTTCGCATTAGTTCGGCCATTTGAGTTTTTGGCGCTTGACTTAACAGCGGTTGATTAAAAAGGAGAAATATGGCAGCAAGAGGTACTAGTTTTTTCATGATTCAAATTTTTTGTCCACAAGTGTTTGCAAGCGGATTTTTAACTGAGTTATCCAAACACCTAAAAGCGTCCATCCCAACACAGCGGGGTAAAAAACAATCCGCATACCGGCACTAATGTCATTTTTAACATCTAAAGCAGGATTGCCTTCGTTCCCAGGGTGTAAGCTGGGAAGTATCCGTGGTAAAATCCAAATAGCAGGAAATAACAGCACAAAAGCAAACACATTGTAAACGGCGCTAATTCTTGCTCTCTTGTCAATGTCATTAATTGAGTCCCTGAGTACCATATAGGCAGCATATACTAGTAATGCTACCGCTGCCCCAATAAGTTTAGGGTCTCTTGCAATGGTGCTAAAGGAATCGAGTAATGGAATATTGGGGTCCGCCCATGTAAAAGAGGCCCAAATAGCACCCGTGCCATATCCTAATAGTCCAAATAGAATTCCGGTTCCTGCATATAATCGAGCGGCCCTATCAAACTTAGGCTGCAGGGTTCTTAGATAACGAATGGAGTGAACTACAGAGATTGTGAAAAGTATCATCATTGCAAACCACATGCAAACATGAAAATACAGGTTACGGATGGTTTCTTGTAGCAAGGGAAGACGGGGCACGGGCCCCAACAAGCCTGCTAAAAATGTGTAGGCAAGCAAACAGACCGTCAATATCTTCCACCAATGCTTCTTCATGAATTTCCTTTGCAAAATTAGGGAGATAGAATCAAAAGGGCGGTCTTATAAACCTAGTCTTTCCACAAAAATGGAAATAGAATCACCGCCAATAAGATGACAAGTGCGTCCAGTGCCAACAACAATAAAACGGTTGGTATGGGTATATTCAACAAGGGAGAGAATGCAGTTGAGGATAGTCTCATTAACAATACAACTTGTGGGATAATTACAGGAAAACCCAGGATGGCCATCACAGCAGCATTTTGTTGCGCTCGAGCTGCAATAGCGGCCAAAAAACCAAAAACTAAACTGAGGCTAAACCCTCCCAGAAAAACCATTCCAATAAAAGCCCCCATTTTATCTACTGGGTTGCCCATCAGCAAAAAGAAAAATAGGAGGCTTATGGCACTCATAGCCATCATTAACACGCCGTTGTATAGCAGTTTAGCAAGGATAAAACTGGTAGGATGGTTAAGGGTATAGTAATAAAGCATTCTCCCTCTGCTTTCCTGTAAAAAGGCTTTAGCAACTGCGTTTATACAAATAAAAAGTTGTGTAATCCAAAATAACCCATTCCAAATATTGGCTTCTGGCAACTCGATTGCCATGAAAAGGAGAAAAAGTGTTGCAGCGCCGTATAATAGTAAGCCATAGAAACTATACTGTTGCCGAAGCTCCAATAAAAAATCTTTCTTTATGAGAGAATAAATCTTGCTCATTCATTAGGATTGTTGGTAACACTTGCGACAACGTGGCTCATAGGAGTCAGTGGCCCCTAACATAACTTGTTCCTCATTGGCAACTTTTCGGTAGGAGTAATTAGCAATTCCTCCACACTGTTGACAAATGGCGTGCAATTTTGTAACATAATCTGCCTTAGCCAGGATCTGTGGCATGGGGCCAAACGGTTTTCCTAAATAATCCATATCTAGTCCAGCAACAATTACCCGAATTCCACGAAAGGCTAAAAGATCACAACAGTCTGCAATTGCTGAGTCAAAAAATTGAGCTTCATCAATCCCCACTACTTCTATTTCATTGATTTTATCAAAAATCTCTTTGGCGAATCGAATCGGAATTGAATCAAAAAAATTTGTATCGTGCGATACTATTTTTTCTTCGGCATACCGGTTGTCAATAAGTGGTTTAAAAACAGCAATCCGCTGGTTGGCAATACGGACACGTTTAAGTCGTCTAATCAGCTCTTCCGTCTTTCCACTGAACATCGACCCGCATATCACTTCTATACTGCCTCTTCTTTCACCGCTATTATTAGGTTCAATAAACATCTTTTTTCTAAATTATTTTGAAAGGTACAGTGAGTTTAATTGAAGGACCATTTTTTTCTGATAAAATCAATAATTGTTTCGGTGGCTCCTTTTTTTGCGTTTACATATTGGAATGCTGCATTCCCCATTTTCTTACGTTTAATTGGATCAACAAGCAATGAGGCTAAGTGATGTCCTAATGTTTTGCCTGGATCCTCACCGGCAGCTAATGCGATGGCGCCCTCGTTGGCAACCAATTCAAGCGCTTCCAGCGAGCGTTGGTGGTGTGGTCCAAAAAAAACGGGTACCCCATAAACAGCTGCCTCAAGAATGTTGTGAATGCCGGATAATTTAAATCCTCCGCCTATAAAGGCAACAGTTGCATAATAATAAAGGGAAGAGAGTAGTCCAATTGAATCAATAATTAAAACAGTATTGGTTGCAATAGGTGCTTGTTGATAGGCGGAAAATAATTGTGCTGTTGGGAAAAGTTGTTGTAGTTCATTTATGTGCGTATCACTTATTTCATGAGGAGCAATAATAAGTTTGAGATTGGAAAGCGTGGGGTTTTCAAACGCTTTTGCAATAGCTTTCTCATCTCCTTGCCAGGTACTGCCAGCAACAAGCATAGCGCTTTCTCCCTTGAATTGCTCTATGATTTTAATTGGTTTATGCTTTGTTGCAATCTCAATTACCCGGTCAAATCGGGTATCTCCGGCAATGGAACTGATAGATCCCAGCCCAATTTTATGAAGTAGATCAAGCGATCGCTTATCCTGTACAAACAAGTGGTCAAAACGAGCTGCCATTTTTCGGGAGATGGCACCATACCATCGAAAAAATGACATCTCCTCCCTAAAGAGGGCGGCAACCAGTAAGAGAGGTATTTTTCGGTAGCTTATTTTTTTTAAATAAAAAAACCAGAATTCATATTTGACAAATAATACTAATTCAGGATGTGCGATATCTAGAAATCGTTTAGCAGCTTTAGGACCATCCATTGGTAAATAGAATACCCAGTCCGCACCCGCATAGTTTTTTTGTATTTCATAGCCGGAGGGTGAAAAAAAGGTGAGTAGTAGCTTATGTAGGGGATATTCTTTCCGTAATTTTTCTAACAATGGTCTGCCTTGTTCAAATTCACCAAGTGATGCTACGTGCATCCAGATTACACGGTCCTCAGGGTTGATTTGGGATTCCATTTTTTTGAAAATTCCTTTTCGTCCATTCACCCAGGCGCTTGCTTTGCTATGGAAGGGTGCGGCAATCCATAGACTTGTCTTATAAAGGAATAAAAAAATATGATAAAATAGCAGGTACAAGAAGAGGTAGTTGAGCAATCGCAAAGTTAATTGCATTCGATTGAACTGTATTCATTTCGTTACTTTTGCCACTCATTGCTCAGTCTATGCGACCCATTCAAATGGTGGATACTAAAACACAGTATCTCAAAATTAAAAAAGAGGTGGATGATGCGGTACTACAGGTCATGGAGACTGGCTCCTTTATCAATGGACCCGCGGTGACAGCTTTTTCTCAGTCCTTGTCTGCTTATCTAGGTGTAAAACATGTTATTCCCTGTGCTAATGGTACAGATGCGCTCCAAATTGCAATGATGGCGTTAGGGCTGCAGCCTGGCGATGAAGTGATAACGCCTTCTTTTACCTATATCGCAACTACTGAAGTAATTAGTTTATTGAAGTTGAAGCCTGTTTTTGTTGAGGTTGATCGACGTACTTTTTGTATGGATCCTGTAGCCTTGCGTAGCGCTATCACACCCCGCACTAAAGCCATTGTGCCCGTGCATTTATACGGACAGGCCGCTCCAATGGAGGAGATTCTTCAGCTTGCAAAGGAGTATAATCTTTTTATTATTGAGGATAACGCACAAGCTATTGGCGGTCGATACCACTTTAGCGATGGGACAACAAAAATGACAGGTACAATCGGAGATATTGGTTGCACTTCATTTTACCCCTCAAAGAATTTAGGAGCCTTTGGGGATGGCGGGGCCTTATTTACCAATGATGATGCATTAGCTAGCCGTATTACCATGATTGCTAATCATGGACAAAGCAAGCGCTATTACCATGATGTGGTAGGTTGTAATAGTCGCTTGGATGCAATTCAAGCTGCTATTTTATCTATTAAGCTAAAGCAGCTTGATAGGTATAATGCTGCACGTAGAGCTGCTGCTGATTTTTATGATCAGGCGTTTGCGTCTTGTGCATCATTAACGACTCCTTACAGGGCTCCTTATGCTGACCATGTTTTCCATCAATACACATTGCTACTTGATGGAATTAACCATGATGAATTAGTGGCTTATTTAAGCGAAAGGCAAATTCCTTCTATGATTTATTATCCAGTGCCGGGCCATCGTCAAAAAATGTTTGGCCTTTCAGCTAATTCGCTTCCTCATCTGCCAGTCACGGATTGGTTAACGGAGCGTGTTATTTCGCTTCCTATTCATACAGAGCTAGATCAGGAACAGCTATCAACTATAACGGGTGCCGTGCTAGAATTTATTGAGTAACTAATTGCTATGCGTAACAAACTGCTGAACCAATTTCTAGAAAAGCTTGACGCTATAGCAGTAATTGGACTTGGCTATACCGGTTTACCACTTGCACTCCAATTAGCAAAACACTTTAGCATTATTGGATATGATAATGATCCACAACGTATTCAGCAGTTGCAACAAGGATGCGATTCAAATCAAGAGCTTACGCTCCATCAGTTACCAGCTTTATTACCAGTTTTTACCAACGATATTTCTCAATTGGCAAAGGCATCTGTTTTTATCATTGCTGTTCCTACACCAGTTGATAAAAACAATTTGCCTGATTTACTAATTTTAAAGGAGGCAGTTGAACAAGTTGGTAAATTTTTGAAAGCTGGGGATTGTGTTGTGATTGAGTCAACTGTATATCCAGGTTGTACAGAGGATTTCTGCGCTCCTATATTAGAAAAAGTTTCAGGATTGCAATTGGGAAAAGATTTTTCTTTAGGATATTCTCCCGAAAGAATAAATCCTGGTGATGCTGTTCATCATATTGGTGCGGTTGCTAAGCTGGTGGCGGCTTCCGATCCTGCTACTTTAGTTTTTCTGACGCAGCTATATCAATATGTTACAGAAGCAGGTGTACATGCCTGTCCGTCCATTCGTGTTGCCGAGGCAGCAAAGTTGACAGAAAACATACAGCGAGATGTAAACATTGCTTTACTGAATGAATTATCGGTTGCTTATCAAACATTAGGTGTTGATCCAGGAGCCGTTTGGGAGGCAGCTGCTACCAAATGGAATTTTTTACCCTTTCGACCAGGTCTTGCTGGGGGGCATTGTATAAGCGTGGATCCTTATTACTTACTTACTGCTATCAAAGAAAAAGGGGGTAAAGCATCAATGGTGGAAGAAGCAAGGCGCATTAATGAAGCAATGGTAGGCCGAATTGCCGCACAAGTGCTTCTTTACATGCAATCAACTTTTACAGCACCATGTAACAAGCGTGTTTTGATACTTGGCGCCAGTTTTAAACCAGATGTGAAAGATGTCAGAAATTCAAAGCCCCTTGAACTGGCTAACTTATTACTGTCAAATAATCTTGAGGTTGACTTGGTTGATCCTATTGTTGATGGGCATCATATAGAAAAAATAGCTGGCTTGAAATTGTCCAGCCAACCAACGGGCAATTATCATGTAATTGTTATAGCGGTTAATCACAGTGCCTTTAAAGAGCTAAAAGAAGGCTATTTTTGTAGCTGTACTTTTGATACTTCCCTGGTTATTGATTTAACGGGTGCTTTCAAAAGTGTAATCGCTAATCGAAAATATTGGACTATTTAAAATGCCATTTACTACTACTCAATTTCCTGGTTTACTCATTTTTGAGCCACAAGTCCATGGCGATAGCCGCGGATATTTTTTCGAGTCTTACAATGAAAATACATTCAAGGAGCAGGGGCTTGCTTTTAGTTGGGTGCAGGATAATCAATCTTCCTCCAATTATGGTGTAATTCGAGGATTGCATTTTCAGATCCCCCCAAATGCACAAACAAAACTAATTCGCGTTTTGCGTGGGAGTATTTTGGATGTTGTAGTTGATATTAGAAAAGGTTCTCCAACCTATGGAAAAGTATTTTCAATTGAATTGAGCAGTGAGAATAAAAAGCAATTGCTGGTACCTCGAGGGTTTGCGCATGGATTTTCTGTACTAAGTGAGCAAACCGAAGTGTTGTACAAATGTGATGCCTTATATCACAAACCCAGTGAGCAAGGAATCTTATTCTCCGATTCCAGTTTAAAAATTGATTGGAGGATTAAGCCTGGAGAAGAGATAGTTTCGGATAAAGACCAAGTACAGCCTTTTTTGAGTGATTTTAATTCACCTTTTTATTTTTCAGAAGCGTGATTGAAACAAATGAGAATCGACCATTAGTATTAGTAACTGGCGCCAATGGGCAGTTAGGAAAAGAATTACAACGGCTAGAGGGCAGATGGCCTGCGTTTAAATTCCTGTTCCTCTCTCGCGAGGATTTGCCCATTCATCATTTTGAATTAGTTCGTAATTATTTCAAAGGCTGCAAACCTGCAGTCCTAATAAATTGTGCGGCTTATACTGCAGTTGATAAGGCTGAACAAGAGCCTGCTTTGGCAAATCAAATCAATGCTGAGGCTGTTGGGGTGCTTGCTGCCGTATGTGCTATGAATAAATGCAGGTTTATTCATATTTCAACTGATTATGTTTTTGATGGTACAGCTACTAAGGCCTATACAGAGGATGAGCCAACGGCTCCTCAAAGCGTATATGGGCAATCAAAATTGGATGGAGAGAAGCAAGCTTTCAGAGCTAACCCAGATGCTATTATAATTCGCACTTCATGGGTTTATTCTTCCTATGGCAAAAACTTTGTAAAAACCATTATTCGGTTGTTAGGGGAGAGGCCCCAGGTTAACGTTGTTGAGGATCAATTTGGCTCTCCTACCTATGCTGCTGATTTAGCTAATGCTATACTTCAAATAGCATCTTCAAATAATTGGATTTCAGGATTATACAATTACTCCAATCATGGTGTTATAAGCTGGTTTCAATTTGCCTGTGAGATAGGTAAATTGGCAGGATCATCCACCCCTATAAAGGGCATTTCAACCGCTGAATTTCCAACCCCAGCTAAACGGCCTGCTTGGTCAGTACTAAACACCTCAAAAATTGTGTCTACCTACGGGGTAACTATCAGAGATTGGCGGGAAAGTTTGAGTCAGTGCATGAGTGAGATGGGGTATTAATCCTCCTCAAAAGCAAGCTTTGCACGCCTCTCGAATAAAAAACCCTGGCAAAGTTGCCAGGGTTTACTGTTGACCCATAAGGATTACTTCGCTCCTGTGGAGCTCAGTGATCCGCTAATGTACTCAAGTTGTTGACCCATAAGGATTCGAACCTTAACAGACAGAACCAAAATCTGTAGTGCTACCGTTACACCATGGGTCAATCCAATCCCGTAAACGGGAGTGCAAAAATAGGGCAGTTCGGCTTTAGCCCCAAATGGATTTTGAAATGTTAAACCGCTTTTACGGTAATAAGGAAATAATTCTTTTTTCCTTTTTGGACAAGAATGTATCGGTTATGAAGAAGAAAAGATTCGGTCACCTTTATATCTACTGTTTCAACTTTTTTCCTATTGATACTTACGCCTCCTCCCTGTGTAGTTTTCCGTGCTTCTCCTTTGCTGGGAAATATTCCAGTGTTGGCTAGTAATGTTATAATATCAACTCCATCTCGAAGGATGTTGCGTTCAATTTCAACTTTCACTACACCTTGGATTTGCTCAAGATCAGCTTCAGAAAGTGATTCAATGGGGGCTTGTTGATTAGAGAATAGTTTTTCAGTGGTCTCTATCGCTTTGGACATTTCATCCTGGCCATGGACAAAGCTTGTGATTTCAGCAGCTAATGTTCGTTGGAGCAGCCTTGCGGCCGGATTTTGTTCATGCAACGAAATTATTTTTTCAATTTCTTCTTGAGCTAAAAATGTGAAAAGCTTGATCCATCTTGTTGCATCATTGTCGCTTGTATTTAGCCAAAACTGATAAAATTGGTATGGAGACGTTTTAGCAGGGTCAAGCCAAATATTTCCAGCTTCTGTTTTTCCAAATTTTCCCCCATCGGACTTAGTAATTAATGGATTTGTGAAAACAAAAGCTTCACCTCCGCATTTTCTTCTTATCAATTCCGTGCCGGTTGTCATGTTGCCCCATTGATCGCTTCCTCCCATCTGTAATTTGCACTGCTTATGCTGGTAAAGCCAATAGAAGTCGTAAGCCTGCATAAGTTGGTAAGCAAATTCAGTATAACTAATTCCTGACTCACCTTCAATCCTTTTTTTTACACTGTCCTTGGCCATCATATAGTTGACGGTAATGTGCTATCCGGTATCTCTCAGGAAATCAATAAATGAGATTGATTTAAACCAATCGTAATTATTTACTAATTCAGCCGCGTTTGGAAGCGTAGGGGAAAAGTTTAAGAATTTTGCTAGCTGTGCCTTTACTCCAGTGATATTTTTTTGAAGTGTCTCCTCATTTAATAAGTTCCTTTCTTCACTTTTTCCACTGGGATCTCCCACCATACCAGTGGCTCCGCCCACCAAGGCGATGGGTTTATGACCCGCTTTTTGAAAATGAACAAGCAGGAGTATCGGAACGAGGCTGCCAATATGGAGACTATCCGCAGTTGGATCAAAACCAATGTACCCGGTTGTCATTTCTTTCTCTATTTGTTCCCGAGTGCCCGGCATGATATCCTGAATCATGCCTCTCCAACTTAGTTCATCCAGCAAATTCATTGATGATTTGTTTTCGCAAATGTAATATACCCCCTTTACAATACTCCCATCTAGCGTTAAATTTACTATTGACCATGCCTTATATAGTGCTACGATTGATTTTTGGTATTGCCCTTTTCCTTTTCACTAACCTGGGACAGGCACAGGTACAGTCTTTTCAAAATGAATGGTTAAAATATGGGCTTACCTATTTTAAATTCAAGATTGGGCAGGATGGATTGTATCGTATCGATCAATCAACTTTATCTCGATTGGGCCTTGCTCAAGTTCCAGTGGTTCAATTTTCGCTATGGCGAAATGGAGTAGAGATTCCACTTTACACTACCTCGCAAACGGGCGTGCTTTCTACGGATGGGTACCTTGAGTTTTGGGGAGAGACCAATGATGGGGGTCCTGATCAATCGCTTTATAATTCACCGGAACACCAACTGAATGAGCGATGGAGTTTGTTCACTGATTCGGCTACTTATTTTTTAACGGCGGATCCTTCTGTAATACATCCACGATTACAACCGGTTGCTAACACAATTCCAGTTGGAGTTACACCTGTTCCTTATTTTATTTATTCACAAGATTTTTTCTTTAAAGAAAGAATAAATGAAGGACTTGCAACGGTGGTAGGGAGTTATATATACTCCTCAGCCTTTGATCCAGGTGAGGGATGGAGTTCCAACGATTTGTATGCAGATCAGACTCGTTCAATGGATTTTGGCGCTTTATTCCCTGTCTCCTCTGCTAGTGCTCCTACAGCTAAACTAAAACTGAATTTAGCAGGTAATGCTCCTAATAACCGCACGATTTCTGTTAAGGCAAATAATCAGGAGTTATTTAGTCAATTGGTGCAACAGTTCTCCACGGCAAGATGGGAAATGGATATTCCCACAAATACATTAGCTGCCGGTGATATAAGAATTACTATAAGCCCGCATCAAACTATTACTTCAGATAGAATTGTAATTGCTAAGGCTTCTTTACAGTATCCAAGGCAATTTAATTTTGGTGGGCAGCCTCGATTTCAGTTTTTTCTTCCAGCTTCTTCCGCTGGTCAATATCTTGAAATAGAGGGGGTGCAGCACAATGGAGTGGCCCCTCTGCTACTCGATATTACAAATGGGCAACGATATATTACGCAATTGAATACTGGTGGGAAAGTAGTTGTGTTTCTACAGCCAGCAACGCAGGTTAGAAAATTACAGCTGGTTGCTCCTACGACTGCTATGACAATTGCTTCCTTGCATCCTAGAAATTTTGTGGATTACAGTCAACCATCCAGGCAAGGAGATTATTTAATTGTTTCACACGCATCATTGGCGCAAACCACAAGTGGATTGCCTGTCTTGGAACAATACAAAGATTTTCGAGCATCAGTTGCTGGCGGTTCTTATCGATCACAGCTTTACTTTATAGATCAGCTGGAAGATCAATTTGCATACGGGATTAAAAGGCATCCTAGTGCCGTACGTAATTTTATTCATTGGGCAAGACGTCAATTTACGACTCCAATAAAAGCCGTGTTACTTTTGGGTAAAGGTGTGGTGTATACTGCCGAGAGAGGGCAAGAGAGTAATCCAGACCTAAATAAATTATCTTTTATTCCAACCTTTGGTTCGCCGGCTTCAGATCTGCTGCTAGCAACAGAACCAGGAGCATTGATTAATCCCAAGGTTACAATTGGCCGAGTCTCAGTGGTTAATGCAGAAGAGATTGCAGATTATTTAGAAAAAGTAAAACAAGCTGAGCAAGTCCTTCGAGATAATACAGTGTCAGCTATAGCAAAGGCCTGGACAAAAAACGTAGTGCATATTATAGGAGTTGGCGAAGAGGGACTTGGACAAGCTATCACCAATTCAATGAATCGATTTGCCCGTACACTGCAAGATACCTTCTATGGTGCACGAATTCATACGTTTAGTAAACTAAGTCCAGCACCTGTTGCACAGCTTAGTGCACAACAGATTTATCAATTGTTTGAGGAGGGAATAGGATTGATGACATATTTTGGGCATTCTACAGCTAATACATTAGAGTATAATCTTGATCATCCTAGTGGGTATAATAATCAAGGGAAATACCCCTTCTATATTATGCTTGGCTGCAGGGCGGGCAATCTTTTCAATTTCAATCCCACTCGTCTAATTGAAAAAGAAACCATCTCTGAACAATTTGTACTGGCCCCACAGCGGGGAGGAATCGCTACCATTGCATCAACCAGTCTAGGGTTAGTGAATTATCTGGAATTGCAAAATGAGTCGTTTCTGAAGGCTGCCAGTGTTACACACTATGGTCAAACAGTAGGGGAGTTAATGAATCAAGCTGCTTTACAAACTTGCTTGTTGGCTGGACCAGGTGATTTTCTGGCGCGTGTACATGCTGAGCAAACCGCATTGAATGGTGATCCTGCACTTCGATTTTATGCGGCTACTACACATCCGGATTTTTTTATGCAATCGGAGCAGTTGCGAGTGACGCCTTCGCCAGTTTCTGTTGCAGCAGGTCATTACAATTTAGCTGTAGTGGTGCGCAATGCAGGTCGTGCCAGTAGAGGACCTTTGGTCATAGCAATAAATAGAACATTGCCTAGCGGTGTCACGGAGCTTTGGAAGCGGGATACCATCTTTAATCTTTACAATGCAGATACTATTGAGTATCAAATTCCAATTAATGCTGCAAGGGACAAGGGGATAAACATAATTAATGTTTGTATTGATCCTGATAATAACATTACAGAGATTAATGAGAGTAATAATTGCAGTTCAGTTTCTGTTTTGGTGGTTGATGACGAACTCAGGCCTGTCTCCCCAAGTCCCTTTGCTATTGTAAATAAACCAGTTTCTACTTTTAGTGCTTCTGCTGCATCACTATTTTCAGCGAGTAGAACTTTTCGTTTTGAATTGGATACTACCACTTTTTTCAACTCTCCATTATTGGTTACTTCTACTGTTCAATCGGTGGGGGGATTGGTGCAATTCAATCCAGTTATTAATTACCGAAACAATACAGTTTACTATTGGAGAGTGGCCCCCCTTGTGGGCGTTACAGCTACAAACTGGAATCAAGCGTCTTTCCTTTATGTCAGTGGTACTACCACAGGAATGGGGCAGTCTCATTTCTTTCAACACCTGGCGTCAGACACGGTTGGTGTTAAATTGGATAGTGCTTCCCGAAGCTGGCAATTTGGAAAGCGACAAAATCACCTTAATAGTAGAAATGGAGTATTTTTCACTGCTACTAGTGCACTTGCAGGCTTCTACTTGGGGTTGAATGGGCTTGATCTTGTCATGTACGCCTGTGCACGAAATAGACTTGTTTTTAATGTGCTTCATCCAGTAACGCTACGCCCACTTTTGAATGCGTTACCTGGTCAGCCGGGTCGTTTTGGTACTGATCCTATTTGTGTGCAAACAGCCGCACAAGCAGTGGGTGCTGGTTACAATTTTCAATTCAATATTGCTGATACCGGTGTAAGAAGAAGGATAGTTGGATTTCTGGATAGTATTCCGGATGGATATTATGTGGTTGTGCGAAATATAATGGAGACTAATTACCCTTCAAATGCTTATGCGATTGATTGGAAAAATGATCAACTATTTTTAGGAGCGGGTAATTCGGTTTATCACCGTTTGTTACAGCAGGGCTTTGCTACGATAGATTCATTTAACCGTAACCGCGTATTTACTTTTGTTTACAAAAAGAATCAGCCACAGCAATTTCAACCTCGTTATGCATTTAGTCATGGCATCTATGATCAACTTTTTTTCTCCGTAGGCATTACAACTACTGACACGCTGGGCGTAATTAAATCCCCCCTTTTGGGGCCTGCAAAGCAGTGGCAGGAGTTACATTGGCAGGGAAGCACAGCGTTACCCAATAACGAGACTGCTCGATTATCACTTTTTGGTTTGGACCAACAAGGGCAGCCCACCTTGTTGCAGACGGGTATTACACCGGCACTTTCAACAATTCCATTAACTACAGTTGATGCAATACGTTATCCTTACTTACAACTTCAACTAAAGACCCTTGACACAACCAACTATACACCATTCCAACTTTCAAAGTGGCAATTACTTTTTTCTCCTGTACCTGAAGGAGCTTTATCTCCCTCTAGTTACCTGCTATCTAAAGACACGGTTGAACAGGGAGAGCCTATAATTTTAAAAATGGCTTTTCAGAATGTAAGTGAAGTTTCTTTTGATAGTATTAGCGTTTTATTACAGGCAACAGGTGCTGATAATTTGACACAAGAATTTCAAGTCCCTAAAACGCGCCCATTGCCGGCGGGAGATACAGTGTGGGTAGGTGCTAGTATTCCAAGTGCTAACCGTACAGGTAACACAATTGTAAAGTTGGAAGTAAATCCTCAGCCAGGTCAGCGTGAACAATTCTATTTTAATAATGTGGCCTATAAACCTGTCTTTGTTCGCCCTGATCAAATAGCTCCTGTCTTGGATGTTACCATTGATGGTAAACATATTGTAAATGGTCAGGTTGTTCTTCCAAACCCTGACATTGAAATCAGCTTGATTGATCAATCGAAATGGTTATTGCTAAATGATACCGCGTTAGTGACAGTTGTGCTCCGTTATCCAAGTGGAGTAGCTAGGAGGTTTAATTACCGATCTGATACGTTACGATTTTTCTCGCCTGCGCAAGGGGCTGTGTTGAATAAAGCGGTTGTACAGTTTAGACCCTTTCTTTCTGAAATGGGATTGTATGAATTAATTGTAACTGCAAAAGATCGTGCAGGGAATAAAGCGGGTTCACTAGATTACCGAGTTTCATTTAAAGTGGCGGCAATTGTTCCTGACTTTAGTCTTGTGTCTTTCCCCAACCCATTTAGTAGTAGGACTCGATTTAGTTTTACATTGTGGGGTAGCACCATCCCTTCTCAAGTTCAATTGCAAATTTTTAATTCGCTTGGACAGCTTGTTAGAGTAGTAAGAACAGCTGAGTTGGGGCCACTTCGTTTAGGCAGGACAGTTTCATTGTTTGAGTGGGATGGAAGCGATCAAGGTGGACGCCCACTTGCTAATGGAGTTTACACCTGCCGGGTGATTGCACCTGCAAACAGTGAAGTGACTTCTCTATACAAAAAAGTGGGAGGAGGATTGCTGATCGCAGAAGGAAAAGTGTATTTACAGCGTTAATCTCGTGAACTTTTACTGCTTTTTAAACGTTACTTTTGCGACCACTTTTGTGCGCGCATATGCCAAAAATTGGAATCAATATAGCAACCGGTAGTCTGCAACAAGCAGAAATGATTGTGGGAATTGATTTGGGAACAACCAACAGTTTGGTTGCGCTTGTTCATCCCGGTACTAAAAAACCAATTGTTTTAAAAGATCAAAATGGGTTAGCGCTTGTTCCTTCTATTTTACATATCGGAAAGCAGGGAGAAGTCACGGTGGGGGAAGCAGCACGTCCTTATTTAAAAGCAGATCCCACGCAAACAATTTTTTCGATCAAACGATTGATGGGAAAATCTTACCAAGATCTATCCGATAGGCAGGACCTTTTTACCTATAAAATAATTGATGAGAAAAAGGAAAGTCTAGTAAAAATTCAGATTGGCCAGCAATACTTTTCTCCAATTGAACTTTCTTCATACATCCTGCGTGAACTTAAGAGTAGGGCGGAGCATATGCTTAAAACACCTATATCAAAAGCAGTAATAACTGTACCCGCTTACTTTAACGATGCGCAACGACAAGCTACACGAGATGCTGGTAGGTTAGCTGGTCTTGATGTATTGCGTATCATTAATGAGCCAACTGCCGCAAGCCTCGCCTACGGACTAGGCGTATCACCTGCAGAAAATAAAACTATTGCTGTGTACGATTTGGGAGGCGGAACTTTTGACGTTTCAATACTTCAAATTAATAATGGAATTTTTGAGGTGCTCTCCACGAATGGGGATACCTATTTAGGGGGTGATGATATTGATAGAGCAATTGTTGATTTTTGGTTACAACAAATTCCGGTAACAGAAAGACCTGAAAAAGAAAATAGCGCCGCAATACAGGCTTATCGGCTTGCGGCAGTGCAGGCTAAACATCAATTGACTGCACACCCCAGTGCCCAGGCAATGGTAGAGGGGCATGCTTTTTCACTTGATCATACACAACTGGAGAAAATTATAGTTCCCCTGGTGGAGAGAACATTACGTTGTTGTCAACAGGCGCTGGTTGATGCAAAACGCACAGTTCAAAATATTGATGAAGTAGTATTGGTGGGTGGTTCAACTCGAATGCCAGCTATCAAAAAAAAGGTGGCTGCATTTTTTGGAAAACCTGTTCATGATACGTTGGACCCTGATCAAGTAGTAGCATTAGGCGCCGCAGTACAAGCTGATATTTTAGCTGGGAATAACAAAGACTTTTTATTATTGGATATTACTCCTCTTTCATTGGGTATCGAAACTATGGGTGGTCTGATGGATGTATTAATTCCACGCAATTCCAAAATTCCCTCTCGTGTGGCAAGGCAGTATACTACGCAGCAGGATGGTCAGGGAAGTATGCGTATTGCTGTTTATCAGGGAGAGCGCGATATGGTTCAGGATAATAGGAAGTTGGGTGAATTTACGCTCTCGGGAATTCCTGGTATGCCAGCGGGATTACCAAAAGTAGAAGTTGCTTTTTTGATCAATGCTGATGGAATTCTCACCGTACGTGCAATAGAGCTAAGGAGTGGGGTGGCGCAACAAATTGCAATTAAGCCGCAATATGGTTTGACGGACCAGGAGGTGGAGCGATTATTACTAGAAAGTATCACGCATGCAAAAGATGATATAAAAAAACGTGCACTAGTTGAGGCCCGCACGGAGGGGGAGCAGCTGTTGCAAACAACAGAAAAATTTGTAACTAAATATGCTTCTCTTTTGTCAAATGACGAACTCACGGCAACTGCAGCAGCCATGCAGTCGCTACAGCTCTCATTGACCATGGAGGACAAGGACCTGATTAATCAGCGTATGGAGGCATTGAATGATATTAGCCGGCCCTATGCAGAAAGGGTTATGGATCAAGCGGTTTCTTCCGCTTTGCGAGGACAAAAGATTGAGTAATTTTTTTTATTTCCAAATTCCCCTAACTTTGCCCCTCCATTAAAGGAGGTATATTTTATGTTAATTATTGATTCTAAGGATTGCGAAAACATCGACAAGGCGCTCAAGAAGTACAAAAAGAAATTTGAAAAGTCTAAAACACTTATTCAACTACGTGAGCGTCAAAGTTATACAAAGCCATCTGTGAAGCGTCGTGGAGAAGTTTTAAAAGCAATTTATCGTCAGCAATTGGCTTCTGGTAAAATTGAAGGTTAATTCATTTCTTTTACTCGAGATACTAACCCGCGGTTAATCTGCGGGTTTTTTTATTTTCAGCCTTATAAGTTTTGTAGTTTTAAGTATGCAAAAAGAGGGAGCTATTGTAGCGTTGATTGAATTATTTATCGAGCATTTGAAGTTTGAACGAAGGCTCTCTCCACACACACAAACAGCTTATCGCAGTGACTTATTCGATTGGGCTCAATTTCTGGTACAAGAAATGAGTGTGGAGCAAATTTCCCAAGTCAATTCCTCCTTTATTCGAAGTTGGTTGGCTTCTTTACGGGAGGCAGGAGTAACTCCTCGAAGTATCATTAGAAAGATTTCTACGCTCAAGTCTTTCTATAAGTTTTTAATACGAAAAGGAGTTTTATTGACTAGCCCCATGACACAAATAACAGCTCCCAAAATGGGGAGATCGCTTCCGGTTTTTATTAAAGAAGAGGAAGCAGTGGCACTTGGTGAATTGGTGTCAATCTCGAGTGAAGATTGGAAGGGTATGAATACCCGTTTGTTGATCACTTTATTTTATTTTACAGGAATGCGTTTGAGTGAGCTCATCAATTTAAAAGACCAACAAGTGGAGCTGAACCGCGGGCAACTAAAAGTGTTAGGTAAGGGGAATAAAGAACGGATACTTCCACTTCATGCGGAGGTGATGCAAGTAATAAGAGATTACATTTTAAAAAGAAACCAACTGTTCGAGCAGCGAGAGCCCTACCTGTTGCTTACCGAAAAGGGTAAAAAAATGTACCCTCGTTATGCCTGGCAGTTGGTGAATCATATATTGGGCGCGGCAACAACTGTACAAAAGAAAAGCCCGCACGTGCTTCGACATAGTTTTGCAACGCACTTGCTCAACAATGGTGCAGACCTTAACGCCGTAAAAGAGTTGTTGGGTCACAGTAGTTTGGCTGCCACCCAGGTTTATACCCATAATACAATCGAGAAGTTGAAGGAGGTGCATAAGAAAGCCCATCCGCGTCGTTAAAAATCTGTAAAAGTCGGTCCTGGTTGTTGTATCAGAAAGTAATGAAAAGTAAATTACTAGTAATTAAACTTTTCAGCTATGAATCTAAAAATCCAAACAGTACATTTTGCGCCTGCTAGTAGCTTGATTGAATTAGTGAAAAGGAAAGTAGAAAAATTACCCACTTTTGAAAGTCGAATAACAGATGTTTGTGTTTTTCTCAAGCTAGATAACCCTGCACATACTATCAAGGACAAAGTGGTAGAGGTGCGGGTGCACATTCCACGGTATGACTTTTTTGTAAAGACTACCAGTAAAAATTTTGAACATTCCGTTGAAGATGCTTTTGCTTCGCTGGTTAGTCAAATGAAACGGAAAAAGGATCGTGTACTGTCTACGTCCTGAGGTTCCTATTAGCTGTGGATTTTTTGTGCCAGCGGCTAGTAAAAAATAGGCCTAAAATTTTTCCAATTTCCAAATTCCCTTACCTTTGCCTTCCCAAATTTTTGGGGTAGCTCTTTATTGCCCGGATCAAGTGAATTTGATCTCGTGCGATCTGGTTTGGCTAATTCACCAGCAATTGGCTACGAAAACAGGCCACCTTAGCTCAGCTGGTAGAGCAACTGATTTGTAATCAGTAGGTCGCCAGTTCGATTCTGGCAGGTGGCTCAGGGCGGGCAAGTAGCCAAGTGGCCAACGGCAACAGACTGTAAATCTGTCCTCTTCGGAGTTCGGTGGTTCGAATCCATCCTTGCCCACAACAATTTCACCGTTACAAGAACAACGAAATTGTTGAGATAAAATTGAAATCACGACGGTTCCGAAAGGGATCCAAAAGCGGGAGTAGCTCATTTGGTAGAGCGGTAGCCTTCCAAGCTTCAGGTGGCCGGTTCGAGCCCGGTCTCCCGCTCAAGTTGAGAATAGTCGGAAGTAGGCTCTCGGGCTATATCAGCCGTTGTAGCTCAGTGGTAGAGCACTTCCTTGGTAAGGAAGAGGTCGTGAGTTCAATTCTCATCAACGGCTCAGAGATTATTAAGAATTTTGTAAATATAAATTGTCAACACAACCTAAAAACCGATAAAAATGTCAAAAGAGACCTTTAAGCGGGACAAACCCCACGTTAACGTAGGTACCATTGGGCACATCGACCATGGTAAAACTACCCTGACTGCTGCCATCACTTCAATTTTGGCTGCAAAAGGTATGGCCCAGGCCAAGAAGTATGATGAAATCGATGCTGCTCCTGAAGAAAAAGAGCGTGGTATCACCATCAACACAGCACACGTTGAATACCAAACGGAAAATCGTCACTACGCACACGTAGACTGTCCTGGTCACGCTGACTATGTAAAAAATATGATTACGGGTGCCGCCCAAATGGATGGTGCTATCCTTGTTGTGGCTGCTACAGACGGTCCAATGCCACAAACAAAAGAACATATCCTTCTTGCTCGTCAGGTAGGTGTACCTAAGATTGTTGTATTCATGAACAAGGTTGACCTTGTTGATGATGCAGAATTACTTGACCTTGTTGAAATGGAGATTCGCGACCTATTGACATTCTACGGTTTTGATGGTGCAAATACTCCAATCATTAAGGGTTCTGCTATCAAAGCCCTTGAAGGTGATGCAGCAGCTGTGAAGCAAGTAGATGAATTAATGGCTGCAGTAGATTCTTTTATTCCATTACCTCCCCGTCCAGTTGATCAACCCTTCCTTATGTCAGTAGAGGATGTATTCTCTATTACAGGACGTGGTACTGTTGCTACAGGTCGTATTGAGCGTGGTCGTATTAAAGTGGGTGAATCAGTTGAAATCGTAGGATTAACTTCTGATCCACTTTCTTCAACAGTTACTGGTGTTGAAATGTTCCGCAAGATCCTTGATGAAGGTGAGGCTGGAGACAATGCCGGATTGTTGCTTCGTGGTGTTGAAAAAACACAGATCCGTCGCGGTCAAGTTATCGTGAAGCCTGGATCTATCACACCACACACAGAATTCAAAGCTGAGGTTTACGTATTGAGCAAAGAAGAAGGTGGACGTCACACTCCATTCTTCCAAAAATATCGTCCTCAGTTCTACTTCCGTACTACGGACGTAACTGGTGAAGTTGAATTGGCTGCTGGAACTGAAATGGTAATGCCTGGTGATAATACCAATCTTACTGTTAAGTTGATTCAGCCTATTGCGATGGAAAAAGGTCTGAAGTTCGCTATCCGTGAGGGTGGACGTACAGTAGGTGCCGGACAGGTTACCGAGATCCTGAAGTAATCGCTTATATTTGTATTCTTAAAAGTCATTGGTTGTCAGGGTATTTCCGAACAGCCGGTGACTTTTGATTCTTACGGGCATAGTTCAATGGCAGAATAGCGGTCTCCAAAACCGTTGATGGGAGTTCGAGTCTCTCTGCCCGTGCAAAACAAAACGTATGAATAAGATTACCGCTTACGTGAAAGACAGTTTTCGCGAACTGACTGAAAAAGTAACCTGGCCTACCTGGATGCAGTTGCAACAATCAACTATGATTGTATTGGCAGCTACATTGGTGATAACACTCATTGTGTTGGTTATGGATTTTGCAACTGGTAATGGGTTACGCTTTATCTACAAACAATTATTCTAATGGAAGCTGTTACAAATACAACTACTACTCCGCAGGTAGAAACCAAGTGGTATGTACTGCGTGTGATCAGTGGCAAAGAGAAAAAAGTAAAGGAGTATCTCGACAAGGAAATCAGTCGTGGAGGCTGGAGCGAACTAGTGAAGCAGGTATTTCTCCCCGTGGAAAAAGTTTATAAAGTTGCCGCTGGCAAAAAAGTAATGCGTGAGCGAAATTACTATCCTGGCTATGTGATGATTGAAATTTTGGAAGGCAAATTGAGTGATGACCTTCGGGATGTAATTAAAAACACAACCAACGTAATTCATTTCTTGGGTAAGGATAATCCAATTGCCTTGCGCAAAGCAGAGGTAAATAAGATGTTGGGTAAAATGGATGAAATGAGTGAAGCTGGTGGCATCAGCATGATGGAGCCCTATATTGTTGGCGAGACAATCAAGATCATTGAAGGACCATTCAATGACTTCAATGGTATCATTGAAGAAGTGAATGACGAGAAAAAGAAATTGAAAGTCACTGTTAAGATATTTGGACGTGCTACACCTGTTGAGCTTAGTTATATGCAGGTAGAAAAATTAAGCTAAGGTTCGCCCTAAATTATTAAAAGCCTCCATTGGGAGGCTTTTTTCTTGTCTGAATTTCAATAAGATAGGGGCTTCAAAAAAAACCAAGGGATTGTATGGTAAATCAATTGCAGCTGCCTAACTTTGCAGCCCCAATTAGTTCTTTCTACGAGGAATTTGGGAGTGCCTGAAAAGGCACGCTTGAACCAATAAATTGTAAGACATGGCAAAAGAAGTATCCGGCTTTGTAAAGCTGCAGTGCAAGGGTGGCCAAGCCAACCCCGCACCTCCCATTGGACCTGCACTAGGTTCTAAGGGTATCAACATTATGGAGTTCTGTAAGCAGTTCAATGCTAGAACACAGGACAAACAAGGGAAAGTACTCCCTGTTCTAATCACCGTTTATTCAGACAAGAGTTTTGACTTTGTAATCAAGACTCCTCCTGCTGCAGTGCAATTGATGGAAGCTGCTAAAATTCAAAAAGGTTCTAAGGAAAGTAATCGCTCAAAAGTGGGTAAAGTTACTTGGGACCAAATCAAGGTGATAGCAGAGGACAAGATGCCTGACTTAAACTGTTTCACTGTAGAAAGTGCCATGAAAATGGTAGCAGGTACAGCGCGCAGTATGGGTTTGAATGTGTCAGGAAAAGCCCCCTGGGAAAATTAATTGTCAATCTAAAGAACTGAATCATGGCATTTGTAAGTAAAAAAAGAAAAGTGGCTGACACAAAATTGGACGCCAATAAATCATACTCCCTCAAGGAGGCCTCTTCACTCGTAAAGCAAATCACTACTTGTAAATTTGATGCATCCGTTGATTTACATATCCGTTTGGGCGTTGATCCTAAGAAGGCTGATCAAGCTATTCGTGGAACAGTTACGCTTCCACACGGAACTGGTAAAACCAAGCGTGTGTTGGTGTTATGCACACCCGACAAAGAAGCAGCTGCTAAAGAAGCGGGCGCTGATTATGTTGGATTGGATGAGTTTGTAACAAAAATTGAAGGCGGTTGGGTTGATATCGATGTGATTATTGCCACACCAAGCGTGATGCCTAAAATTGGTAAGCTTGGTAAGGTTTTGGGTCCTCGTAATTTGATGCCTAATCCTAAAACGGGTACTGTTACCAATGATGTAGCAGCAGCAATCAACGATGTTAAAGGGGGTAAAATTGCTTTTAAAGTAGATAAGGTTGGTATTGTACACGCATCCATTGGGCGCGTAAGTTTTGCACCTGAGAAAATTGCCGAGAACAGCCAAGAGTTGCTTAATGCAATCATCAAAGCAAAGCCATCCTCTGCTAAAGGAACTTACTTAAAAGGTATCAGCATGGCCTCCACAATGAGTCCCGGTATTGCTATCGATACGAAAGCTTTTATCAACTGATTCTCTTAAACCTAATTACCACAGTCTAATTTCAATACCATGACTAAAGAGCAAAAAAATGAAGTGATCGAAGTGCTGAAAGGAAAATTCTCTCAGTATAACAACTTCTATGTAACAGATACAGAGTCGCTGACCGTTGAGCAAGTTGGCAAATTGCGTCGCGCTTGTTTTAATAAGCAAGTAGAGATGAAAGTGGCCAAGAATACATTGATTAAAAAGGCGCTTGAGTCTTTGGACAATGAAAAGTATGCCGGCATGTATGATTCTCTTCATAAGGTAACGGCCTTGCTTTTCTCAGAAAACCCCAAAGAACCCGCTTTGATAATTTCTTCTTTCCGCAAGGAGAGTAACGGTGATAAGCCCGTACTTAAGGCAGCCTTTATCAACGGGGATGTTTACAGCGGCGATAATCAACTGGTAGCACTTACCAAGATTAAGACTAAGAATGAGTTGATTGGTGAAGTGATAGGATTGTTGCAATCTCCTGCTAAGCGTGTGTTGGCTGGATTATTACAACACCACGAGAAACAAGCAGCGGCTACTGCTGAGTAATGTATTTTATCGTCAATGGACGAATGAAATAAATGCCCAGGCCTGAGGGTGTTTCGATTGAAACGAACAAAGGCAAATTTTTTTAAACCTGCCGTTGGAGCTACAGAGCAGTGAAAACGGTAAAAATTGAAACAAAATGGCTGATGTAAAAGCACTCGCGGAAAGCCTAGTGGCTTTGACCGTGAAAGAAGTACAGGAACTCGCTGAAGTCCTGAAAAATGACTACGGAATTGAACCCGCTGCTGCTGCAGTAGTTGTAGCAGGTGGTGGGGATAGTGGTGGCGCAGCTGCTGCTGAAGAGAAAACTGCCTTCAACGTAATATTGAAAAATGGTGGTGCTTCTAAATTAAACGTTGTTAAAATCGTGAAAGACCTTACCGGACTTGGCTTGAAAGAAGCAAAGGATATGGTAGACGGTGCTCCGAAAACAGTGAAAGAAAACGTTTCTAAGGCTGAAGCAGAAGAAATTGCTGCTAAGTTGAAAGAAGCTGGTGCTGACGTTGAGATCGCTTAAGATCTTTTCTTCACGATATAAAAAGGCCTGCCAATTTTGGCGGGCCTTTTTTGTTTACTGAGTGGGTGTAACCGTAAAACTGAGGTAGGGTAGAAGTTTTTCCAATTTCTTTTTCTCTAGCCCCCAACAGGCAGCCAGTTGCTCGCTGCTATTGAAATAACCATTCGCTTCACGATATCGTACAATCATTTTGGCTTCCTTCCATTCAACGTAGGGGTGCATGGCTATTGTTTTTTCGTCTGCTTGATTTATTGCTATTTTTTTTACAATCGGATCTGGTAGTTCTAGTTGCGTGCTAATTTTCTGATAGGTTGAATCGGGCATCCCGTAAATTTCTTTCAGCTGTGCCACCGAATGGAATCCCCCCAGTTTTTCTCTATACTTTACTATTCTGGCGGAGAGCACTGGACCGATCCCTGGGAGTTTAATCAGGTCTATTGAATCAGCGGTATTTAAGTCTACCATTTTTTTGACCACTGGTTTTTGAATGGTTGCTTTGTATGGAGACCATTTTTGAGGATTTTGCCTCTTACTATTGTTGAAGGTTTTCCATACTAAAAAAAGTTCATTTTTTTTCGGAACAACAGTATCCATATAATTGATATTTAATACTTTATAATTATATACTGGAGATTCTATATTTGATTTATCCTTCAGATATATGGGTATGAACCAGTAAACCCCCATCCCTGCAAGGATGAGTAGTAGCCCCCTTTGATTTTTCTTGGATAGGCTGAGCCGGGTAGGAGATTGCTTTTTGTATCGATTATTCATCAACTAAGTATAGGCTCCCTTTTTTTAAAGAAAAAGAGGAAGTTTTTTGATTTTGGCCAGATTTTTGTGGGAACAAATTTTGGCCATCAGCTTTCAATGCTTACCTTTGCAATCCTTTATTTTGGCCAAACTTATTTTCGACATCGATGACCATTCGTAAGTGATTCATTCACAGCTATTTTTGTAAAAAAAACTACGAAGATCGCAGGGTGCTCTCTTTGTCTGAACGCAGAAAAAACCGGTATAGCATATGTCATTGACAAAAAACAATGCAAGAATTGATTTCGGTAAGATCAAACACCTTGCTGAAGCTCCGGACCTTCTTGAAGTCCAGATTCAATCCTTTAAAGAGTTCTTCCAACTTGAGACTACGCCTGATAAGCGTAACATCGAGGGATTATTCCGTGTGTTCAAAGACAATTTCCCTATTACGGATACCAGAAATATATTCGTGCTAGAGTTTTTGGATTACTTCATCGATCCTCCTCGCTACACAATTGAGGAGTGTATGGAGCGCGGTTTAACGTATGCGTTACCATTAAAAGCTAAGCTTCGCTTAAGCTGTACGACGAAGAGCACGTCGATTTTCAAACTATTGTGCAGGACGTTTTTTTGGGTAATATACCTTACATGACACCTCGTGGTACGTTTGTTATCAATGGAGCTGAGCGTGTAGTGGTTTCCCAATTGCATCGTTCTCCCGGCGTATTCTTTGGACAATCGGTTCACCCGAATGGAACAAAAATTTACTCTGCTCGTGTAATTCCTTTCAAAGGTGCATGGATGGAGTTTGCTACAGATATCAACAACGTGATGTATGCGTACATCGATCGTAAGAAAAAATTCCCTGTAACAACATTGTTGCGCTCTATCGGCTACGAAACTGACAAAGACATTCTAGAATTATTTGGAATGGCTGATGAGGTGAAGGCAGATAAGAAAACACTTGCTAAGCATATTGGCAAGCGTTTAGCGGCACGTGTCCTTCGTACATGGGTAGAGGATTTTGTGGATGAGGATACTGGAGAGGTTGTTTCCATTGAGCGGAATGAAATTGTGATGGAGCGTGATACGTTGCTTGATGAGGCGGCAGTTGAAACAATTACTTCTCTCGAAGTAAATAGTTTGTTTATACAACGTGAAGATGTGGGAGGTGATTATGCAATTATTTATAACACGTTGAATAAGGATACTTCTAACAGTGAGTTAGAAGCTGTTCAATTCATCTATCGTCAATTGCGTGGTGCAGATGCTCCAGATAATGAAACAGCACGTGGCATTATCGACAAGTTATTCTTCAGTGATAAGCGTTATGATTTAGGTGAGGTAGGACGTTACAAAATCAACCGTAAGTTGAATGTGAACTTACCTCTTCAAAAGAAAACGCTCACAAAGGATGATATTATTTTGATCATAAAATACCTTGTTCGCCTTACCAATGGTAAAGCGGAGATTGATGACATTGATCATTTGAGTAATCGTCGTGTTCGTACCGTAGGTGAGCAATTATACGCACAGTTTGGAGTGGGCTTGGCTCGTATGGCTCGTACCATCCGTGAGCGGATGAACGTGAGAGATAATGAAGTGTTTACGCCCGTTGACTTAATCAATGCTCGTACACTCTCCTCTGTGATTAATTCATTCTTTGGTACTTCCCAGCTTTCGCAATTTCTCGATCAAACCAATCCGTTATCTGAGATTACGCACAAGCGTCGTATTTCTGCGCTCGGTCCCGGTGGTCTAAGTCGTGAGCGTGCTGGATTTGAAGTGCGTGACGTACACTATTCGCACTATGGTCGTCTTTGTACTATTGAAACACCGGAAGGTCCAAACATTGGATTGATCTCAACACTTTGTGTGCATGCCAAGATCAATGACATGGGCTTTATTGAAACACCTTATAGAAAGGTGGCTGAAGGTAAGGTCAACATGAAAGAATTGGCTTTCTTGAGCGCAGAGGAAGAAGATCAGGCAAAAATTGCACAGGCCAATACTTCATTGGATGAAAAAGGCAATGTGGTAGAAGATAAAGTAGTAAGCCGTGAAACGGGAGATTTCCCAATCCTCAATAAAAGTGAAGTCGAATACATGGACGTTGCGCCAAACCAAATTGTGGGTTTGAGTGCATCACTAATTCCTTTCTTGGAGCACGATGATGCTAACCGTGCGTTGATGGGATCAAACATGCAACGTCAGGCAGTTCCCTTACTTCGTCCGGATGTCCCTGTGGTGGGAACTGGATTTGAAGGAAAGGCTGCGCGCGATGCAAGAATTCAAATCCACGCAGAAGGAAATGGCGTAATTGAGTTTGTGGATGCAAACGAAATTCATGTTCGCTATGAGCGTGATGCCAGTGAAAAGTTGGTGAGCTTTGAAGACGATCTGCGTGTTTATAAACTGACAAAATTCATCAAGACTAACCAAGAGACTTGTATCAACCTTCGTCCGGCAGTTAAGAAAGGACAAAAAATTAAGAAAGGAGATTTCCTTACAGAAGGATATGCTACACAAAATGGTGAACTGGCACTTGGTAAAAACTTGAAAGTGGCGTTCATGCCATGGAAAGGTTACAACTTCGAGGATGCCATTGTAATCAGTGAGCGTGTTGTTAAGGAAGATCTATTTACCTCTGTTCATATTTCTGAATATGAATTAGAAGTGCGTGATACTAAGTTAGGAGAAGAAGAATTGACGCCAGACATTCCAAACGTTTCAGAAGAAGCCACTAAGGATTTGGATGAAAATGGAATTATTCGCATTGGTGCGCAAGTAAAAGAAGGAGATATTCTCATAGGAAAAATTACTCCTAAAGGAGAAAGCGATCCTACGCCAGAGGAAAAATTACTACGCGCCATCTTTGGTGATAAAGCGGGTGACGCAAAAGATGCATCGTTGAAAGCTCCCAATGGAGTGGAGGGTGTAGTGATTGGGAAAAAGCTTTTCCAGCGTGCTAAGAAAGATAAGAATGCAAAAGTGCGTGAGAAGGCGGCGTTAGAAAAACTAGAGAAACTGCATGAGAAAAATGAAAATGACTTGAAAGAAGTGCTACTTGAAAAATTGGGTGCGCTTTTGAAAGATCATGCTTCTGCAGGTGTGAGTAACAATTTTGGAGAAATACAAATTACAAAGGGTGCTAAGTTCTCAGACAAGAGTTTGCGTGCACTTGATTATGCTAACGTGAATCCGCTAGGTTGGACTGGAGATAAGAAAACAGACGATCGGATCAACACATTGTTACATAACTACAGCATTAAATTCAACGAAGAACTTGGACGGTACAAGCGTGAAAAATTCAATATCAGTATTGGAGACGAGTTGCCAGCAGGTGTATTGAAATTAGCTAAGGTTTATCTGGCCGTGAAGCGTAAGCTGAAAGTGGGAGATAAAATGGCTGGACGCCATGGTAACAAGGGGATTGTGGCAAAAATTGTTCGCCATGAGGATATGCCATTCTTGGAAGACGGAACACCGGTTGATATTGTGCTTAACCCGCTCGGGGTACCAAGCCGTATGAATCTGGGACAGATCTACGAAACAATCCTTGGATGGACTGGTGAAAAGCTAGGTCTCAAATTTGCAACACCAATATTTGATGGTGCTACTGTAGATGAGATTGGTTCTTATTGTGAGCAAGCAGGTATACCGATGTTTGGGCATACTTACCTCTATGATGGTGAAACTGGTGAGCGTTTTGACCAAAAAGCTACAGTGGGTATCATCTACATGATTAAGCTGCACCACATGGTTGATGATAAAATGCATGCTCGTTCTATCGGACCTTACAGCCTTATTACCCAACAACCATTGGGTGGTAAAGCACAATTTGGAGGTCAGCGTTTTGGTGAAATGGAGGTATGGGCACTAGAAGCATATGGTGCATCCAACATTTTGCAGGAATTGCTTACGATCAAGAGTGATGATATCATTGGAAGGGCAAAAACATATGAAGCATTGGTTAAGGGAGATAATGTTCCCCGCGCCGGTGTTCCAGAGTCCTTTAATGTATTGGTGCATGAATTAAGAGGGCTGGGGCTTGACTTACAGTTTGATTGATCCTTAACCATCATTTGATAACTAATTAATCGATCTATTGATCATGGCTATAAAAAAAGAAAACCGTCCGAAATCCGCCTTCTCCAAGATCACCATTGGTCTTGCTTCCCCAGATAATATTCTGGAGAGAAGCTTTGGAGAAATTCTAAAGCCGGAAACTATTAACTACCGCACGTACAAACCAGAACGTGATGGTCTATTCTGTGAGCGCATCTTTGGTCCGGTAAAGGATTATGAGTGTGCTTGTGGAAAATACAAGCGAATTCGTTATAAAGGAATCGTCTGTGACCGTTGCGGTGTTGAAGTGACGGAGAAGAAAGTACGTCGTGAGAGAATGGGACACATTAAGTTGGTGGTTCCAGTAGTTCATATTTGGTATTTTAAATCGCTCCCTAATAAAATTGGGTATTTACTGGGAATGAGTTCTAAGAAATTAGAGTCCATCGTTTACTATGAACGCTATGTAGTAATTCAACCAGGTATACGTGAGGAGAAGGGACAGCGTGTAGCTGATTTGCTAACCGAAGAAGAGTACCTGGATATTTTGGAAACACTTCCAAAAGAAAACCAATATCTCCCTGATGATGATCCACAGAAGTTCATCGCAAAAATGGGAGCGGAAGCCGTAAATGATCTTTTAGCAAGAATCGATCTTGATCAACTATCATTCGACTTACGTAATGCAGCTGCCAATGAAACTTCACAACAGCGTAAGGCTGATGCCTTGAAGCGTTTGAGTGTTGTGGAAGCTTTTCGTGATGCTAACCAGCGTATCACTAACCGTCCTGAGTGGATGGTAATGCAATATGTACCTGTAATTCCACCTGAACTTCGTCCATTAGTTCCATTGGATGGTGGTCGATTTGCCTCCTCGGATTTGAATGATTTATACCGTCGTGTTATCATACGTAATAATCGTTTGAAGCGTTTATTAGAGATCAAAGCTCCAGAAGTCATTCTTCGTAATGAAAAGCGGATGTTGCAAGAGGCGGTTGATTCACTCTTCGACAACAGCCGTAAATCAAATGCGGTTAAAGCCGAGGGGGGACGTGCGTTGAAATCCTTGAGTGATGTATTAAAGGGTAAACAAGGACGTTTCCGTCAAAACCTTTTAGGTAAGCGTGTTGACTACTCTGGTCGTTCAGTAATTGTGGTGGGACCTGAACTCAAATTGCATGAGTGTGGTCTTCCCAAGGATATGGCTGCCGAATTATTCAAGCCGTTTATCATTCGTAAATTAATTGAAAGAGGTATCGTAAAAACGGTTAAGTCAGCCCGTAAGTTGGTTGACAAAAAAGAAGCTGTTATTTGGGATATACTTGAAAATATTTTGAAAGGGCATCCTGTAATGTTGAATCGTGCCCCCACGCTTCACCGTCTTTCTATTCAGGCATTCCAACCTAAGTTGATTGAAGGAAAGGCTATTCAACTACACCCATTAGTTACCTCAGCCTTCAACGCTGACTTTGACGGTGACCAAATGGCGGTTCACGTTCCTTTGAGCCATGCAGCTATATTGGAAGCGCAACTTTTGATGCTTGCTTCACATAATATCCTGAATCCTCAAAATGGTACTCCAATTACCCTACCTTCTCAGGACATGGTGTTGGGATTGTACTACATCACAAAAGGAAAGCGAACCACTGACAAAGAGAAAATGAAAGGAGAGGGTAAGTCTTTCTATTCTAGTGAGGAGGTAATCATTGCTTATAATGAAGGAAAGATTGATTTACATGCTTGGATCAAGGTGAAGGCCAATGTTCGTACTGAAAGTGGTCAATTGGAGAAAAAGTTAATCGAAACAACGGTTGGGCGTGTGTTGTTCAATCAACGTGTTCCTGCTGAGGTTGGATTTGTAAATGCCTTATTGACTAAGAAAAATCTCCGTGAAATCATTGGTGATATCATTACCATAACAAACGTTCCTAAAACGGCAAAGTTCTTGGATGATATTAAGCAGCTTGGTTTCCGTACTGCCTTTAAGGGAGGTCTTTCTTTCAACATTAATGATTTGATCATTCCTGATGTTAAGGAGGAATTATTGGAGAATGCCAAGAATGAAGTGGAAGAGGTTTGGGAGAGCTATAACATGGGTCTTATCACCAATAATGAGCGTTATAACCAGATTGTGGACATTTGGAGCCGTGTTGATACACGTATAACTGAAACGTTGATTAAAGAGTTGAGCAGCGATAAGCAAGGCTTCAACTCAGTATATATGATGTTGGATTCCGGAGCCCGTGGTTCCAAGCAGCAGATCAAACAGCTGGCTGGTATTCGTGGATTGATGGCTAAGCCACGTAAATCTGGATCTACAGGTAGTGAAATCATTGAGAACCCAATTCTTTCCAACTTCAAAGGTGGATTGAATGTATTGGATTACTTTATCTCTACCCACGGTGCTCGTAAAGGTCTAGCCGATACCGCCCTTAAAACAGCGGATGCCGGTTACCTGACTCGTCGTCTGGTGGATGTTGCGCAGGATGTGGTAATAATGGATGAAGATTGCGGTACTCTTCGTGGTATTGCTACTACGGCCTTGAAGGACAATGAGGATATCATTGAGCCATTGAGCGATCGTATTGAAGGACGTACTTCATTGCACAACGTATATGATCCAGTTTCTGAGAAATTGATTGTTGCAGCAGGTGAGCAAATCACTGAATTATTGGCCAAGCAAATTGAAGAGGCGGGTATAGAAACCGTTGAAATTCGTTCAGTATTGACTTGTGAAAGCAAGCGTGGTGTATGTGTAAAATGTTATGGACGCAACCTGGCATCAGGTATCACAGCACAAAAAGGTGATGCAGTGGGTATCATTGCAGCGCAGTCCATTGGTGAGCCTGGTACACAGTTGACCTTACGTACATTCCACGTGGGTGGTGTGGCTGGTTCTGCTTCAGTAGAATCTACCTTGGCCGCTAAGTTCGACGGAACCATTCAATTTGATGGACTTCGTACTGTTGCCATTGCAAATAATGAGGGCGTCAAATCTCAGGTTGTTATTGGCCGAACTGGTGAGATGCGAATAGTAGATGCCAAGGCAGATCGTCTCTTAATCACCAACAATATTCCTTATGGCGCCACCCTTAATGTTAAGGATGGCCAGAAAGTGACTAAGGGTGATGTGATTTGTACTTGGGATCCATTCAATAACGTGATCCTTTCTGAGATTGACGGTAAGATCAAGTTTGAGAATGTTATTGACGGGGTAACTTATCGCGAGGAGTCAGATGAACAAACTGGCCACCGTGAAAAGGTTGTTATTGAAACGCGTGATAAGACAAAGATTCCTTCAATTCTGGTAGAAGGAAAGGATAAAAAATCATATAACCTACCCACTGGAAGTCACATTATCATTGAAGAAGGTGACGATGTGATAGCTGGTCAGGTAATAGTTAAGATTCCTCGTATCCTTGGAAAACTCCGTGATATCACGGGAGGTCTTCCTCGTGTTACAGAATTGTTTGAAGCACGTAATCCGGGTAACCCTGCTGTTGTTACTGAAATCGATGGGGTAGTCATCATGGGTGCTGTAAAACGCGGTAACCGTGAGATCACCATTGAAGCTAAGGATGGCATTCAGAAGAAATACTTGGTGCCTCTAACCCGTCAGATTTTAGCACAGGATGGAGACTTTGTAAAAGCAGGTACGGCACTTTCTGATGGTCAAATTGCGCCGTTTGATATTCTTTCAATCAAAGGTCCATTTGCCGTTCAGGAATATGTTGTTAATGAAATACAGGAAGTTTATCGATTACAAGGTGTTAAGATCAACGACAAACACATTGAAGTAATAGTTCGCCAAATGATGCGTAAGGTCAACATCGTGGATCCAGGAGATACTCGATTCCTTGAGGATGACCTGGTCGATAAGTTTGAATTTGTAGAAGAAAACGATTACACCTTCGATAAAAAAGTGGTAACAGAACCTGGCGATAGCACAAAACTTCGTGCTGGACAGATTGTAAACCTAAGAGAGTTACGTGAGGAAAATTCAATTCTTCGTCGCTCCGACAAGAAAGTGGTAGAGTACCGCGATGCGAAGCCTGCTACTTCTTCTCCAACACTTTTGGGTATTACCAAAGCCTCACTGGGAGTACAGAGCTGGATTTCAGCTGCCTCCTTCCAGGAAACAACCAAAGTGCTTTCTTCTGCAGCCATCAATGGAAAAACAGATGAAATGCTTGGTCTCAAGGAGAATGTTATCACGGGTCATCCGATACCTGCCGGTACGGGCTTGCGCGAATTTGAGCGTATGATAGTTGGAAGCAAGGAGGAATACGAATTGCTCCAAACAACCCGAGAGGCTATGGCCTTTGATGAGGAAGAGTAACATGTAAAATACTAAGGCCGTTTCTTCTGAAGCGGCCTTTTTTTTAACTATAAAGTCTTTTAAAAATTAATCATCTTCCTTAAAGTTTACAGGGAGATACTTTACCTTCAAAAAAAAATTCAATGAATAAAGGGTTTATTGTTTGGAATGTGATTCTAACGGCTGCTTTACTTTTTTTAGGAGTTCGTTATTTCAGCGGTGCTGGCACTGTCCGCTTTGCAAAGTCAAGCGCACCTGGGACTTTTAGTATGGCCTATTTCGAAATGGATTCCATTGAGGCCAATTTTGAACTTGTGAAAGAGTTGAAAGAGGAGTTGGCTAAAAAAGAACAATTGATGGAACAGGAAATGCAAAAAATGGCAGGAAATGCACAGCAGCGTTATAACTACTACCAGCAACAAGCCAGCACTGGATTGATGAATGAAAGTCAAAGCGAAGCAGCGGGAAGAGAATTGAGAAATTTAGAAGAGCAAATGAAAAATCGAAAACAAGCCCTAGATGCAGAATATGGAGATTTTGTGATGCGTCGGCAAAATGAAATTAAATCTAAAATTGAGGCCTATTTGCAAGAGTATAATAAAAGTCACAGCTATACTTATATTGTCTCTTATGAGCAAGGTCTTTTTTATTATAAGGATTCAGTAAATAATATCACAGCGGATTTGATCAAAGGTCTTAATGACCGTTATAAACCTTCTTCTAATTAAATGGGTATGGACGCGGCAGCGTGTAATAAAATATTTTGTAAAACAATTGATGACTATCACTTGATTAATCAGGTAGAGGCGCCATTGGCTAATCCATATCCCAGCGGCACTATTGATTTTTTGTTATACCATAAATGTTGGGTTGATACGGTGCAATGGCATCTTGAAGATTTGGTTAGAGATCCTGCAATCGATCCTGTTATAGGGTTACAGCTAAAACGTAAAATTGATGCTTCTAATCAACTTAGAACAGATTTGGTAGAGCAAATCGATGATTATCTTTTGCAGTGGTACTCCAATAAAGAGCAGCTGCCATCCGTCCGGATTAATACGGAGAGCCCTGCTTGGGCAATTGATAGGCTATCTATTTTGGCGCTCAAGATTTACCATATGGAAAGAGAAGCCAATCGAAAAGAGGCTACCCCTGAGCATCAACAACGTTGCGCAACAAAGTTGACTGTATTGATAGAACAGCGAACAGACCTCTCGCTTTCAATAGATCAGCTACTAGACGCCATTCAGGCTGGTCAAGTACGTATGAAAGTATATCGACAAATGAAGATGTACAATGATGCTACATTAAATCCAGTATTGTACCAGCAAAAGTCATGAGCCATTCTGCTACAAAAACCATGTTGGTGATTCGCTTTTCGTCAATGGGTGATGTGGCTATGACAGTTCCTGTTTTAAAAAATTTATTGCAACAGCATCCGTCGTTAAGAGTGATTATGGTTTCTCAGCAAACTTTTGCTCCTTTATTTGCTGACATAAAGGGGTTGGATTTTTTTGGAGCCGATTTAAAAGGGCGCCATCGTGGAATGATTGGAATATGGCGATTATTTAAAGAATTGTCTGCAATAAAAGGTGTTGTGTCCATTGCGGATTTGCATAATGTATTACGAACAAAACTATTGACTTTCTTATTTAAGCTGAG
>Ga0172373_10001268_pt1 | contig 41142 bp, 35 predicted proteins | sample Lak10m_2_FD_114546 | JGI IMG/M metagenome (GOLD analysis project Ga0172373, IMG submission 114546) | Freshwater microbial communities from Kabuno Bay, South-Kivu, Congo - kab_092012_10m | ecosystem: Environmental > Aquatic > Freshwater > Lake | place: Democratic Republic of the Congo... | reverse complement strand
CGTGGTAGGGGCCGCCATGCGGAAATTAGTGCATTTGATCTATGGTGTGGTGAAGTCGGGAAGGCCGTTCGATGCAAAAATTGCGCTACAGGGGCTTGCATGTCAAGACGGTATCTGACCCCGTGTTTTGACCCTCGTGATTGAGTGTAGGTAATTGATTCAATAACAAACCCCGCCGAAGCGGGGTTTGTTATTAGGCGTAATACTTTTTGGAACTAGGCTGCTAAACAAGCATGGTTTGCAGTCCCATGTTGATAGCTAAATGCCTCAAGTAATACTTCTTTACCGACAATAAAAGCGGCCTCATTGACCGCTTGTTTAATTGCTGCGTTAAATTCTGTGGGGTTTTCCCTCTGCACATCTGCAAGGGTAAAATATTTAATGGTTTCCATAGTCATCTCCGTTAGTGTGCTGCGATCACTAGCCAACGACCTTCCATCTTGATGTGGCACTTATCGTTCAAGGTTGCGCTAAGACGCTCTTTAAGAGCGACCAGTAATCTTAACAGGTTATCGTTGCGACCGTAAAGCTTTACAACACGTGCTTTATGATCGCTAGTAAGATTAATGGTTCCAATAATAGCTTCGGCGTAAATGTCCAAAACTTTAAGAAGCCTGTCTGTATTTGACTCGATCTCAGAAGGGGCCAGCATTGGGCTTAGATAGATGCTCAGCATCTTAAGCCACCCCACATCAGGTCCAGGGCGTTGCGTATAAACTATATCGACAATTGCCAGAGCGGCATCATCGTCGTCTTCAAAGATTCCATAGGCGTGGCTATTGTCTGTTTGGTTTGCTAGGTGGGACTTTGCCCAAGCCAAAACCATCTCGTAATCAAGACTCGGAATACCAATGTTGTCGGCGGATGTAATCCAAGACTCTGTTGTTTCTGCTAATAATGCATCTGTGAATTTGATGAGCTTTATAGTCATGCTGATCTCTAGTCTCCGAATGGGCTGTAATATCGATTTGATAGTTAATTCAAAATGCTATCACCTAGCCTGACTATTGCGTAAGCTTTCTGATCTGAACATTCCATTGCGCATCAAAACGCACATACACAAACGGGGTCACATAAACGGGGTCAGGTCTGCAAAATGACACAAGCATAAGGCGGCTTTGTCGAGCCGTTATTCAATTTCACACAATGCAACCTCCTCGGAGCGTGAGCGACGAACAGAAATAAACGGAATATTTGCACTTCTATCTCCCCAGCGCAAACACCTTCAGTTCGTCCCCCTGCTTGAACCCGAAAATCTGATTGCCGCCCGCCGCCACAGCAACATACTGCACGCCGTCGATCTCATAAGTGATGGGCGGCGCGTTGACGCCGGCTTCGGTCGTGGCTTGCCACAGCACCTTGCCGGTGGTGGCATCGACGGCATCCAGGCGGCCGTTGCCTTCGCCGGTGAAAATCAGGCCGCCGGCCGTGGCGAGTACGCCGCCGACCAGCGGGTCGTCCGTGCGGTGCTGCCAGCGCAGTTTGCCGGTGGTGAGGTCGATGGCGGAGAGCAGGCCCCAGCGCGCTTCGTCTATGGGTTCCAGCGCGGAGTAGCGGATGGCGGGTTTGTCGCCGTCCGCCGGGGTGTTGTGCAGGGTGTATTTGACCGGCCAGTGCATGGCGGCGACGTAGGCGGTCTGGGTGGATTGATCGACGGCGGCGGGTGACCAGTTGACGCCGCCGAGCACGCCGGGATGGATGCGCACGCCTTGTTCGGTAGCATGGGTGAACATGTTCTGTTGCGGGACGAAGGCCTCGGATTTGAGCAGCAGTTCGCCGGTTTCGCGGTGGTGCACGTAGAACCAGCCTAGCTTGCTGGCCTGGCCGACGGCGGGGATTTTTTTGCCGTCGCGCATGAGGTCGAACAGCACCGGCGGGCTGGCGAGGTCGTAGCCCCAGACGTCGTGAGGAACCTGTTGATAATGCCAGCGCAGCTTGCCGGTGGTGGCGTCGAGTGCGACCAGCGATACGGTGTACAGGTTGTCGCCAGGGCGGGAAACGTCGTCCATTTGCGGCGACGGGTTGCCGGTACCGAAGAACAACAGATTTCTCTGGCTGTCGATGGCCGGCGTGGTCCAGGCGGAGCCGCCGCCGAAGCGCCAAGCGTCGGCATATTCGGCCATGGCGGCGCGTTCTTGCTGGGTGTCGCGGTTGAGCGGGATGCCGTCCGGCGTGGTGGGACGGAACTGGCCTTCCCAGCCCTGGGCCGGGATGGTGTCGAATTGCCAGACGCGTTTGCCGGAATTTACGTCGAATGCAGCGAGAAAGCCGGGACGGCCGTAACGGCCGGCCACGCCCACCACGGCACCCAACGGGGCGTTGGCTCTTGGCGCATCCAGATGCAGGCCGTAGCCCACGCCGGTGATGCCGACGATGACCTTGCCCTGATACACCACCGGGGCCATCGAGATGCCGACGCCGGTTGCACCGCTGACATTGGCTTTTTTCAGGGGGTCGCTGTCCTTGAGCGAGTCTGCGACTTCGGCATTGCCGCTGCCATCGGCGGCGACATCGATATCCCACAGCAGATTGCCGGTTTTCGCGTCCAGTGCGATCAGCCGCGCATCCACCGTGCCGATGAATACCTTGCCCTGGCTTACCGCCACGCCGCGATTGGCGGGGCCGCAGCACATCTTGTAGTCCTGCTTGCGCGGATGCTCGTAGCGCCAGAGCTGGTGCCCGTCGCGCGCGTCCAGCGCGACCACATGATTGAACGGCAGCGACAGGTACATGACGCCATCCACCACGATGGGCGTGGCCTGGAAGGTGGCGCTGATGCCGCTCTTGTATTGCCAGCGCGGCGCCAGTTTTGCCACGTTGTCGCGGTTGATATGCTTGAGCGGCGAAAAGCGCTGGTTGGTGTAGTCGCGGCCATAGCTGGGCCATTCTGCGGTGTTCCTGACTGGGTGCTGGGCGCAGGCGGCCAGCAGTGTCGTGAGAAGAACGAGGGAAAGATTTCGCATGATGGTCAGGGTCTCCGCAGGGGAATGATGCCGTTCGGGATCAGGCGCCTTAAATGAGACAGCGTCTGACGCGGCAGATAGGCTGCGATCAGCAGCAACCCGGCTGCGATTGCCAGCAGCCAGTGGATTTCAAACGGTGCGCGGTCGCGGTGTGTGGGTTTCTGCTGTTTCACGGCGGTCAGCATGGCTGGCATGCTGTCGCCGCGCAGATAGCTGCCCTTGATCTCCCTGGCCAGCGTTTTCAGGTATTTTTCGTCGAGCGATGAAAGATGGCGCTCATAGTCTTGCGTCGCGACACCGTCTTCCCGTTTCAGGCGGGTTTCATCGGATACCTGGGCAATGCCGGGCTCGAGTTGATAGGTGGTGTCGGACCAGTAGCCGATGATCTTGTTATGTTCATCCATTTTTGGCACGGGGGTAGGCTTGTCGCTGCCGATGCCCACCAGCAGCCAGTCTTTGCCGCCTTGCCAGTTGGTCAGGTCGGCGCGATTGAAAGCATGCAGCATGGGGGCCTCTTCACCATCGCTGAAAAAAATGACCTGCGCGGGTTCGTGCAACGCCTTGACGGCGCCTGCTGCCGAGAGCAGGCCGAAGCCCTGGCGGCTGTTGCCATGGGATGCCTGCCGCCATTCCAGATGCTCCACCGTATCCTGTATCGCGTGGAAATTCGCGCAGACTTCGACCGGGGTGAACAGTGTGGTGACGAGGACGCCGGCGAAAATGGCCACGCCTACCCGGCTGCCGCAAGGCATGGAGGCGATGGTGTCGTGCAGCAGGCGGCGGGTGTAGGCGAGGCGGCTGGCCGGTTTGCCGTTCAGCGCCATGTCGACGGTATTCATGCTTTGCGTGATGTCGACCACCAGCAGATAGGTGTGGATGTCGCGCTGCAATGGTACGGTGGGCCGCAATGCCGCCAGCACGAGCAGCAGCAGGGCCGCCGCCAGCATGATCAGTTCGCGGCGCTGGCGCTCAACCATGCAGCGCCCTGAAACGCGCGGTCAGGCGGCCGATCAGCAGCATGGGATGGCGCGACAGATAGGCCCCCAGCAACAACAGGCCCGCCAGCGCAGCCAGCCACTGGTTGAGTTCGACCGGGGCCAAGTCGCGCCTGGCCGGCTTGAGGCTGGTGATCGCGGATTGCACGCGGGCAATGTTGTCGCCCCGCACGTAATCACTGCCGATCTCGGCGGTGTATTTCTTGAGGTAATCCTCGTCCAGTTTGGAAAACTGGCGCGAACTGTCCATCATGGCCACTTCACTGTCTCGTGCACCGAAGTTTTCCTGCGAAATCTGCGCGACACCAGGCTGCATGGCGAAGCTTTCCGCCGACCAGTAGCCCAGTACCTTGTTGTTCTCGTCCAGTTTTGGAATCGGCGCGCCTTTTTCGCTGCCGATGCCGATGACGAGCCAGCCCTTGCCGCCCTGGAATCCTGTCAGGTCGAGCGTGTTGAAGGCATGCAGGCGTGGCGCTTCTTCGCCGTCGGTCAGAAACAGTACCTGCGACGGTTCGCGCAGGGTGCGGGTGAGGTGGGCGATGGACTGCGCGCCTTGCCGTAGACGGGAATTGCCCGACCACGCCATGCGCCACTCCAGGTGGTCGATATTGTCCTGGATGGCGTCGTAGTTCTGGCAGACCTCGATCGGGCTGTACTGCAATGCAACGCTGGCGCCGGCAAAGAAGGCTAGTCCGACGCGGGTGCCGCATGGCATGGAGGCCACCATGTCGTGCAGCAGCTTGCGGGTATAGACGATGCGGCTGACCGGCTTGCCATCCAGCATCGTATCCACCGTGTTCATGCTCTGCGTGATGTCCACCACCAGCAGGTAGCTGTAGATGTCGCGCTGCAGGTTGATGGCAGGGCGCAGCAGCGCGAGCACGAGCAGCAGCATCGCCCCCGCCAGCAAGGCGAAGTCGCGGTGATGCTTGAGGTAGGCGACGACGCTACTGAATTTCATCAGGGAAGACCGACCGGGATATTGCCCATGATTAAGCCCGGAGAGTCGCCTTCACCCACGCCTGGGGCCGGATCGTCCGGCAGCATGGAAAGTACGCGATCCAGGTTGTGGCGGGCGCCCCACAGGTTGCTGTCGAGCCGGAGCGCTTGCATATAGGCGGTCTTGGCCTGGGAGATCAGATAAATGGCCTCGTCGCGTACGGTGATGTCGCGACCATTGATCGCCAGCCCGCGCAAGAAGAAGATATTGCCGAGGTTGTATTGCACCACGGCTTGTTGTGCCGGTGTGGCTTTTTCCAGCAATTGCAGGAACAGCAGCGTGGCATCCTGATAACGACCGCTTCTGGACAGCCAGTAGGCTGCGGAAAACTTGGCCTCGATGGACTGGGTGTCGGTCGTCGGTGTCTTGCCGGCCTGCACGGCCCGGTTGAAATTCTCGATCTGCCGGATGCGGTTGGCCTGCCATGCCGCACCTGCAGCAGAAACGATTGCCGTGACGAGCAGTATCGCGGTCAGTTTTTTTGCGCTTAATGCCATGATCTAACCTCCATGAGCTTAATACCCAGCAACAGGGCAATCATCAGAGCCGCAATCACAAAGCAGTGCGAAGTGAAATCGCGGCCGGGAATCTGCTCCATATAGCGGATGGGTTTCTTTTCCCGGCGGTTGATGTCCTCGATGGCCATGGCCAGGGATTTCGGATCGTCCGCTTCATAGGCGTGATATTCCGTGCGGAAAGTCTTGAAATACTGGTTGAGCTCGATCGATGGCGGTAGCGGCTGATCCTCCGCCGGCTTGTAGTTCTCGTCGAAAATACTCAGCCCTCCCGGCTGGCGCAGCACGATCCAGTACAACGTGACATGCATGCGATCGGCCCAGTCGCGGATTTTCTGCTGCACGTTGGCGCCGATGCGTCCGGCACCGTCGGATAGCAGCACAATCGCGCGCGAGCCGGAATCCGGTGTTTTGTCGAACATGCCCATGGCGGTGGTCAAACCGCTGCCGATGTTGGTCTGGAACAGCCCGGGGCCGCCGGCTGCGTCGATGGCGGCAAGGATCGCTTCGCGGCTCTGGGTCAGCGGCATCACGTACATCGCAGAATTGCTGAAGGTCACCATGCCGAACATGTCGTTCTTGCGCTGGTTGACGAAGTCGGTGATCAGGCGCCGTGCGGCAGCCGATTTGGATTCGCCGGTGCGGCCGGTGCTGACCATGGAGCCGGAGAACGGGTCGTCCATGCTGGCGCTGCGGTCTATGGTCAGTACGAGCTGTGCGCCCTCGCCGATGCGTTCGACCTGCTGCGCGGGGGTATGCGGTCCGGCGATGCCGAGGATGATGAACAGCAGGGCCAGTACGGCGAGTATCTTGAGCAGCAGGCCCACCAGATCGGACAGCGGGTCTTTGGGCAGGAGTGCCAGCCAGGAATAGCTGCGGCTGTGGGTGCGCTCAAGCAGCAGCGGCAGTAATGCCAGCGGCAACAGGAACAGTACCCAATAGAGGTTGAACAGCATTATTTCAGCCCACGTTCGCAATCGCGGCAGCGGCGGCAGAACTGCTTGAGCCATGCCATCGGGTTTTCGATGTCATGTGCGGCAGTCGGCTCGAAGAACACCGTGCGCGAAAGGGCAAAGAAGCGGTTGATGTCGCCGCCGACCGGTGCGAACCCCGGCTTGAGTTCGATGAAGGCCGCGATGTTGAAAACGCTGCTGCCGGCTGTCATGTTGAAGGCCTGGTGCAAACGCGCAACTGCTTGCGACAACCCTTCGGCCGTATCCGGCAGTTTTTTCAGGTCGCGGAAAGCGCGGGCAAACGGTCCGCCCATGCGCGGCAGCCAGGTCGAGGTGCCCAACACATACAACAGACCCAGCAAGGCTGCCGCGAGTACGCCGAGCAGCCCCCACAGCATCTGCTTGTGTTGCGTCGCATCCAGCAACAGCGGCCCCTGGAATCCGCTCATGTCCTTTTCGACCACCACCGAGCCGTAGACGGCCAGCGGCGAAATACGAAAGCTCCAGCTCGGGATGCGTACTTCAAAGCTCTTTTCTTCCTTGCCGCCGAATTTGACGAACTCGGGCGGTAGCGCGGCGGGGCGCGAAGTGACGCTGCGGGTGAACACCTGGTAGGTCAGTTGCAGGGTATAGCGGTTGGTGGTGACGCCGGTATGCTTGTCGAACTTCACTTCCTTGAGTTCGATACCGTTGCCCTTGCCACGTTTCTTCTTCTCGTTGCCGACGATGGGGATCGAGGTGTCGAACAGGGTCAGATTCTTGGGGGCTTCCAGTATCGCTGTACGGGTGATGACGTCGCCAACGGTATAGCCGACATCGCGCGCCGGTTCGATGGTGCGGATCGTGATGCGCGAGTCGTTCTCGATGATCTCGGCTTGGGCGCCTGTCAGCCAGAACATTGCAAGGAGTGCGATCAGTTTTTTCATGGTCAGGCAGCCACAAATTGATAGAAATACTCGGTCAGGTCATCCGCGTCGAAGCCATCCTCGATGAACAGCGGTGGCATGTCGAAGCGCATGAACAGTTTTTCGAGCGCTTTGCGGCGATCATCGAAGGTTTGCAGAATGCGCTCGCGGAAATTCTTGCGCAGGAACAGCGTGCGGCGTGCACCGGTTTCGCAGTCGGTCACGCTGGCAACGCCGAATTCCGGCAGGTTGCGATATTCGGCGTCATCCCACAGCACGAGCGGAACGACGTGATGGCGGATCAGGGTGCCCAGGGCTTGCTCCAATTCTTCCAGCGGCATATGGAAGTCGGAGATCAACAGTACCAAAGATTTTTCGCGCGACAGAAACCGATTCACATCCTGCATGCCCCGGGCGCCGACATGGCCGGGACGGTAGGCGGCGAGACGTTCGGCCAGTTCAAAGGCGCCATGCACCTTGACGCTGGACTTGAACGTCCAGTCTTCGCGTACGGTGTCGTCAAAGCCGATAAAGCCGAACGGATCGTTGACGCGATAAGCCGACCAGGCGGCAGAGGCGGAAATTTCCGAAGCAATTTCCAGTTTGCGCATCTGGCCGGCAAACCCCATCGAGCCCGACAGGTCGCAGGCGACGAACACCGGTACGGAGCTTTTCTGGTTGAAAATCTTTACCCATACCTGATCGAACGGGTCGCGGATGGTCTGCCTGATGTCGATCCGGCGCGGGTCGGGATAGGCGATTAGCGGCGCGTGACCGCGAAACTCCATGCCCAGGCCGCGTTGCAGACTGGCGTGCCGTCCAGGGTGGCGTCCGCGTGAGCGCCAGCCGATCTGGTAACTGAATTCTTTACGTTCCTGGGACATTACGGCGCGGCGATCGCGTTAACGATTCCGCTCAGCAGCTCACGCGCAATTTCCGTGCGGCGCATTTCGTAAACCGGGCTGAACACCAGGCGGTGCGCCACCGTCTCGTGGAATACCGCGTGGATGTCTTCCGGCAATACGGCGTCACGGCCGTTAAGCCAGGCGTTGACCCGGGCGGCACGCAGCATCATGGACATGCCGCGCGGGCTGGCGCCGGCGAGCACCAGGCGATTGAGATCGACACCGTCGATCCTGATGCCGTAAGCGGCCGGGGTCTTGGTGGCAAGCCACAATTGCAGTGCATATTTGCGCAGCGTCGGGCTGGCCTGCACATGGTTCTGCAGGGACACGGCGATGCTGTTGAGCTTGTCGAAATGCAGCACGTCGGGCTGCACGTTTTCCACCAGCCTGTCGGCATTGTGAAAACGCGTATCGAAAATCAGCGATTCCATGATGTCGGTATCGTCGGGTACCGCGATGGCGATTTCCATCATGAAGCGGTCGCGCGCGGCAGAGGGAATATCGAAGGTTTCTTCCTTTTCCACCTGGTTGCGGTCGGCAAACACCAGCATGTGCGGAAAGTGGTGTTCCTTGTTGAAGGCCGACAGCGTCCGTTCCGCCATCACGCGCAGCAGCAGCGAGTGTACCTGCGGCCGTGCGCGGTTGATTTCGTTGAAGAAAAACACTGCGAGATTTTCGCCGCAACGTAGCAGGGGGCCCGCATCCACATGCGGACGGCCATCCTCGCCGAGGAAGGTGTGATACACCAGATCGTTAGGCATCAGGTCGATGGTGCCTTCGATCCGTTCGTAGCCGCCGCCGATGCCGCGCGTAAAGGCGCGCAGCAGGGTGGTCTTGCCCACGCCGACGTCGCCTTCCAGCAGCACGTGGCCGCGGGAGAAAATGGCGGTGGTGATCAGCCGTACCGGTTTCTCCTGCCCGACCACGACCTTGTTGATTTCGGATTCCAGCTTCAGCGCATGTGCGCGCCAGTCGGCCAATTGGCTATCGGTTGCAGTCTCCATGATCTCCCTAGCGGTGTGTAGTGTTCGGATTTTTGCTCAGTATGGCATAAAGCATACTGACTAGTAAGTATATTTTTGAAATATTTTTAATGTGCTGAATCGATCAGCACTTTTGCCAGTGCCTTGGCATGCTCGACGGCGCCGGTGCCGCGCTGGGTTCTTTCCGTAATAGCCGTGCCCTCGACCACCAGCGCCAGTTGCAGCGCCAGTGTATCAGCGTTTTTGATGCCTGTTTGCTGTGCCAGCGAGGCCAGGGTGCTACGCAGGGTCTGGGCGAATTCGAGGGAGGTCTGGTGCACCGGGTTTTCGGTTTGCGGAAATTCCACGCTGGCGTTGATGAAGGCAAAGCCCTTGAATTCCGGATCGCCGATCCAGTCCAGCATGGCATCGACCAGTGCGCTCAGTTTTGAGGTGGCGTCACCTTGTTGCGCGGTCACTGCGGACAGCTTTTTCCATAGCCGGTCGTCGTATTCGCGCAGGTATTCGAGGATCAGTTGTTCCTTGGATTTGAAATATTTGTACAGCGTCACCTTGGCGATGTCGGCCTTGGCCACGATGGCATCGACGCTGGTGGCATTGATACCCTGGCTGGAAAACAGGTCCGATGCCACGCCCAGAATATATTCACGCATTTGTGTGGCCATCGCTGTTATCTCCAGGTAACCAAGGTGTGCCCGTTGCTCGGCGCGTAATAGCATTCGCTGGCCTGTGCCTGATTGAACCAGACGAGGAAGGCGTGAAGATTTTCACGGTCGGCGGCGGGGTTTTCCGGGGTGCGGAAATTGATCACGTTCATATAGGCCGTGACCTGGCCCTGTGGCAGAGCCAGCAGGTGCGGGGCAGGGCAGATGCCGCGGTCGAATTTCTCCTGCAGGTTCAAGGCCGCTTCCAGTTCGCTGGGATTGATGCCCATAGGCATGGTGTGCTCTGCCGCGCGAATGTAAGGGCTGCGCTGCATGGCCATGGCACTGGCTGGCGAGATGGTCGGCGCCGGTGGACGCACTTGCCAGATCAGTGCCGCAGTAACGGCCAGTACGACGGAAGCCATGGCCGACCAACGCACCGCGCGCTTTCGCCCGTGACTGCTGCAAGCGCGGACGACAACCGCCTGGGCCGCCATCGCCGCATTCTGCAGGGCGCTGGCGCCGGGGTCGCGCAGTTCTTCGGCAATCGCGCCTTGCAGCAGAATCAGCAGTTGCGTCGCCAGCATGGCGGGGTTGTCCGCCTTGGCCGATTGGGCAGTCTCGATCAGGTAATGTTTGAGACGGGCCGTGGCTTGCATGTTCTGCCGTCCGGCAAACATGTCCTTGATGCCGGGCGCGGAAATCCACTGGCCGGCCACGGTAAAAATGGCCACCAGCCTTGCAGCCGGGGTGTGTTCCTGCTGCTCTACCATTCTAAAAAACCACTCGCTATCCAACAACTGCATGGCGCGCTCCAAGCAAACATACTAGTTAGTATGCATCGTACAGCCATGCCATTAAAAATACAAGCAGATGATCGCTTATGGCAGCGACGGCATCGCTGCCCGGTCGCTTCCCACCATTCAATAAAGATTGTTTGATACCCTTGTTGTCTATAGCATAATGAAGCAGGTTGCGCCTTGACCGCTTTTCCGCTGGATGTTTTGTAGGATTTTACGGTTTAACACCAATGCCAAGCTTTCTACCTAGCAGCTATAACCCGCAACTGGTGGCATTCTCCTTTCTGGTCGCCATATTTTCATCGTTCGTGGCACTGGATCTTGCAAGACGCGTGACCGAATCTTCGGGGCTTGCTGCCAGAATATGGCTGATCTTCGGTTCGCTGGCCATGGGATCGGGTATCTGGTGCATGCATTTTGTTGGAATGCTGGCCTTCGAGCTGCCAATCCCGCTTGGCTATGATTTGTTCATCACCGCGCTGTCGTGGGTCGCTGCCGTTTCTGCCTCTGGTGTCGCCCTGTATATAGCCAGCCGCAAGAATCTTCATATTCCACAACTCATACTGGGCAGTATCGCGATGGGGGTGGGCATCAGCCTGATGCACTATGTCGGCATGCTGGCGATGCGCATGTTGCCTGCGATCCAGTGGAACCCCTGGCTGTTTTCCCTCTCCATCGGCATGGCGGTTGGCGCTTCATTTGCGGCGCTGCTGATATTTTTCTGGATGCGGTCGCGTCCGGCGGAACAGGTGCTCGCCTGGCAGACGCTGGCATCGGTGGTGATGGGGTCTGCCATCATTGCCATGCACTATACCGGCATGGCGGCTTCGGAGTTTCCGCTAGGCAGCATTTGCCGGTCCGCCTACGGGATCAATACGCAGTGGCTGGGTTACGCATTAGGCGGGTTTACTTTCCTGTTGCTGGCGACGACGCTGATCACCGCACTGCTCGACACCCGGCTGCAAGCGCATATTGCCGCGCTCAACAAATCGCTCGATACCGCCAATCACGAGTTGCTGCAAAGTGCCTTGCGCGACCCGCTGACGCACTTGCCGAACCGGCTCATTTTTGAAAACTATCTCGACCACATGGCATCGCAGGTAAGCCGCAATGGTGGCCAATCTGCCATCATGCTGGTCAATCTGGACGGATTCAAATTAATCAATGAATCATTGGGATACCAGTCGGGCGATGAAGTTCTCAAGCAGATCGCCATTCGTTTGCAGGAGAAAGGCCGATCTTCGGACACCATCGCCCGCATTGGCGGGGACGATTTCATCATTCTTGCCGATACCGAAGGGCAGTTGGAAACTGCTACTGCATTGGCGCAGCGCATTATCAACATCATCGGAGAGCCACTCAGCGTAAATGGAAATGAGATTTTCCTGACGTGCTCGATAGGCATCAGCCTTTACCCGGATGACGGGACTGTCGACAAAATGATCGCCAACGCGGATGCCGCCATGCATCAGTCCAAGCGGTCCGGCAAATCCACTTTCTATTTTTACTCGCCGAGCATGAATACCGGCATGAATCGACTGCTATCCATGCAAAGCGATCTCAAGACAGCCATCGCAGACAATCTGCTGGCGCTGTATTACCAGCCGAAGGTGGATGCGGTTACCCAGGAGATCGTCGGCGTAGAAGCCTTGCTGCGGTGGAATCATCCCAATCTCGGCATGGTGAGCCCGGCGGAGTTTATCCCGTTGGCCGAAAACTGCGGACTGATCGTTCCCCTAGGCAACTGGGTGATCGATGCCGCGATCAGGCAGGTGGCCGATTGGATGCAATCAGCCAGAACCATGCCGGTCGCAATCAACTTGTCGGCGTATCAGCTGAATCAGTCAGACCTGCTGCAACGCATCTCGGCGGCTCTTGAGCGGAATCAAGTGCCTGCCGAATTGATCATGCTGGAAATCACCGAGTCTGTCGTCATGCAGAATGCCGAATCTTCGTTTGAATTGATGAAACGGCTGACTGAAATCGGCATCCGGTTTTCCATTGACGACTTCGGGACCGGATATTCGAGCCTGAGTTATCTGCGACGGTTTGTCACCAGCCAGCTCAAGATCGACCGATCATTTATTCTGGACATGGAGCATAGCGAGGATGCCCGTGCGATTGTCGGTGCAATCGTGCAACTGGCGCATGCACTCGGCATGCGCGTGGTTGCCGAAGGGGTGGAGAACCGTGCGCAATATCGCTATTTGCAAACGCTGGGCTGCGATGAAATTCAAGGCTTCCTGTTTTCCAGACCGGTGCCCGCCAACGAAATTTCTGCAATGAACCCAACGCTAGCGGGCGGCGCGTAAAAATCGAAACGACGATTTGCCCTAGGCTGTATCCCTGATCGTCGAGCGCAACACTATCACCGCCCCTTTGCCGAAGCCGTAACTCGTGGTGATTATGCTTGCCAGCAAATACATCTGGAATAACTGTGGCGGCGGGGCTGCCGGGTTATCCAGCGCCGGAAATAGCGCCATCAAAAGAAACAGGCTGGAATTGGTAAACGCCCCCACCACCATGGCCCAGCGCACGTGCCAGGGCAACCTCACCCTGGCGGCATAAAAACCAAGGATCAGCGCGGTCATCAGCAGAAAATCGATGTGCGCCTGCAACAGCCTGGTGAACTTGCCGGCAAAAATCGCCTTGACCGGGGATATGCCGAAATTCAGCCCCACCATGCACCAGGCCAGTAGCAGGGCCATCAACAGCCATAGCGCCGCGCCCCGGATCAATACGATATTTCCTGCGTGACTTTCGTTATGCATCAGTAACTCCTCAAATGTGTTTTTTATCGTGTCGGGTATGGACAACCCAGCACCAACCAGTATGCGGAAAACCTGCGGCAGCCCGCCTGACCGTAGCGGTGCGAAGAGTTGACTGTAACGGTGGTTTGCTCGTTTACACCGAGGATGCAGACGCTTAACATGCATCACGGCGTAACGAAAGGTGCGCTGGATAAGAGGAGTGTTCTCATGGATGCGCGCACCGATGCAGTGACCACGCTGGCGAAGCCAGCGCCCGGTTTTACGCTCTCGACAGCCGATGTGCCGCCGCGCGACCGGCGCGAATGGCTGCAGGAAGTCATCCGCTGCGAATACGCCAAGGTCGAGGTCACGCCGCCCGACGACGGCAAGCTGTTCAACGAAATGACGTTTTACCCGTGGCAAAAGCTGCGGCTGTCGGTGGTGCGCTCCCGGGCGCTCACCATCAATCGTCCCGTGCACGAGCCCTATCACGCCAGCCAGGACAACTACCTCGGCGTCGTCCTGCTGTCCGGCAGCTATCTGCTGGAACAGAACGGCCGCGAAACTTTCCTCAATCCCGGCGACATGACGATATATGACGCCACCCGGCCGCATCGCATCCAGTGCTCGCGTGAATTTTCCAAACTCATCGTCACCATCCCGCGCACCATCATGCGTACAAGGCTGGCCGGAGTAGAGCACTGCACCGCCTTGCGCATTCCCGGCGATGTCGGCGTCGGCGCTATCGCATCCGGCTTCATTCGCAGCGCCGCAGCCCAGGCCGGCACGCTCAGCGCAGACGAGTTCGCAACTTTGGCCGAACATTCGCTCGACCTGCTCACCCTGTCGCTTGCTGGCGTGCGCCCGCAGGGCTACAACCTGTCGCGCAGCCGCTCGCTGTCATTGTTGCGGGTCAAGGAATTCGTCGAACACCACCTCGCCGACCCGGCGCTGGATACTCCGATGGTCGCCGCAGGCACCGGACTGTCGGCGCGGTATATCAACGATCTGTTCCGCGACGAACAAACTTCCCTCATCCGCCACGTCTGGCATCGCCGGCTGGAAAATTGCCGCAAGGAGTTGCTGAGTCCGCTGCATTCAGGCCAAAGAATTTCCGAAATTGCTATGCGTTGGGGATTTAACGATTTGTCTCATTTCAGCCGGGCGTTCCGGCAGCGGTTTGGATGTGCTCCGAAAGATGTAAAGAGGAGGTGAAGTAAGTGAGTTGGGAAAAACTAGAGCAGCGTTAAGTTAAGGCAACATGGTTCGAGCTCAGTTCAGTGAACCATTTAAAGCTTAAACTAATAGCATAATTTATGCATTTCAGTATTTGGTACTGCTCCTGGTTGGAAAATGTTCTACTAGCACAAACAATCCTGCCAGTACGGCAAACAACCAACCCAGCGCCACCGGTGCGCTATCGTATCCGGCGGGCGGCAGCTGATCGATGGCTGCCCGCAATTTTTCCGGCGAGTCGGCGCGCACATAGGTTGCGCCGATGTCCTGCGCCAGTTCCTTCAGGTAGTCTTCCCTCAGCGCCGACAGGTAGTACTCGTGTGGGTCGGAAGCGATCGAATCGTCGCGCTTGCCGACCGAGTCTTCGTTGACGATCTGGCTGGGTTCTATTTTGGTGGCGTACAGCGACCAGTAGCCGATGATTTCGTTTTTGGCGTTGAACTTGGGGATGGGAGATGGGCTTTCTGCACCTATCCCGGCGAGCAGCCAGCCGCTGCTGCCTTGCAGTGCCGTGAGTTCGGTTTTGGTGATGGCGTTGAGCGGTGCGGCTTCGTCGCCATCGGTGAGAAGTACCATCTGTGCGGGTTCTGGCAGCATGGCCATTGCCATTGCGGCAGCTTGCAGGCCTAAACGTAGGTGACTGCTGCCGCGCCAGGCCATGCGCCATTCCAGGTTTTTCAGGATGTCTTGCAGCGCACCGTAATTGGCGCAGACTTCGATGGGGGTAAACAGCGGCAGCACTTCGGCATTGGCGAACAGGGCCACGCTGATTCTGGTGCCGCATGGCAGCTTGTCTATGGTGTCGCCAAGCAGCCGCCTGGCGAACGCCAGACGGCTGGCGCTGTTTCCATCCAGCGTCATGTCATTGACGTTCATGCTTTGTGTGATGTCGAGCACGAAGACGTAGTTGCGGATATCGCGCGGGAGTTCGATGCTGGGGTTCTGAATCGCGAGCAACAGCGCGAGCAGTGCCAACCAGAGGATCAGGCCCTGATGAACGAGCCAGGCATGGAACGCTTTCATGCGGACAAGCATCCCGCTTTTTGCGGGTTATTGCTTGGCTGGAACGGAATGAAAACTTGCCTGGGACGGCGCTTTGGCCCGCGTATGGGCATCTTCCTGGCTGAGGTCCGCAGCATCGGGATCAAGCCTGTCAAGTCGCCTGCCGGGTCAGGCGTTTTCCAGGCTACATTCTGGTACGAGCGCCATTTGAAGTAGAAGCGTCTTGACTGTCAGTGCCGGGGGACTCCTGAATCATTGATACAGACGCGATCATTTTTCGCTCGTTGCGTGCACGCTGAGCACGCCGCTGGCAATAATCAGCCCGATGGCCAGCAACTGGCCAAGTGAAAGTAATTCCTGCCACAGCACGATGCCGAGCAGGCTGGCGAATACCACGGTGGTATAGGCCAGACTGCCTGCGACCAGCGAATCGCCCCGGCGGTAGGCACGCGTCATGGCCAGTTGTGCCAGGGTGGCGGAGGCTCCCATGCCGATCAGCAACGGCAGGTCGGACCAGGGCACGGCATGCAGATCCCAGATCAGCATGCCGACCGCGCCGCCCAGCGAAGACACCAGAGTGAAATAGAACACTGTGCGCCATTCCGGTTCGCCCAGGCGGCCGAGCTGGGTGACCTGGACATAAACGAACCCTGCCAGCAGGCCCGAAACCAGGCCCAGAATGCCGGCCAGCAGGGTACCGCCGTGAAAGGTTGGGTTGAGCAGCAAGGCTACGCCGGCAAAACCCAGAACGATGGCCCCGGCCAGGATGGGCCGGACTTTCTCGCGCAGCCATATGGTCGTGAACAGTGCCAGGAACAGCGGCGAGGTGTAGTTGAGCGTCATGGCCGTGGCCAGCGGCAGGTGGGTGATGGCGTAGAAGAACAGCATCAGCGAAAGAAAACCGATCACGCTGCGAGTCAGGTGTAGCGTGAGGTGCGCGGTTGCCAGTGGCAACCGGTTGGCGAACGTTACGGCCCAGATGACCATGAAGCCGAAGAGCGAACGGTAGAACACCAGCTCTGCCGTCGAGTAGCGAGCCGCGCCCAGCTTGACGCAAACGCCCATGATGGCGAAAAAGATGCCCGCAACCAGCATCCACAGGCTGCCATAGGTGGTTGTCTTCAAACGATGATCCGTGCGATGCGTTTTGGCCATCACGATAGATGGCGGATGGGGCGATTATGCCAGATGTAGTGATGGCAGTCTCGGCGCTAAAGGCTGTAATTTCTTTCGCGGAATAAAGCCAGGCAAGCATCCACAACCGCCGGATCGAAATAAATGCCGCGCTGCTTGGTGATTTCTGCCAATGCGGCATCTATTCCCAAGCCGGGGCGATACGGGCGGTGTGCGGCGATCGCCTCGACCACGTCCGCCACGCTGAGGATACGTGCTTCGAGCAGGATGTCGTCGCCCTTCTGTCCTTGCGGATAGCCCGACCCATCCATGCGCTCGTGGTGCTGCAGCACCATGCGCGCAATCGGCCACGGGAAATTGATGCCTTTCAGGATGTCATGGCCGGCCTGAGGGTGGCCTTTGATCAAGCCGAACTCTGCATCGCTGATCTTGCCAGGTTTGCTGAGAATCTCGGATGGAATCTGGATTTTTCCCAAATCATGCAATATGCCGGCCAGATGAATGGCGTTGACCTGATCGTCTGGCAGCTGCATTTGTCGGGCGATCGCTACTGCCAGATTGGCTACCCGGAGCTGGTGGCCGGAAGTATAGGGGTCCCGCATTTCGACAATGGCCGCCATTGCTTGCACTGTATCCCCCAGGTTGTCCTGCAGTTGCGTCAGCTGTTGCCGGACCTTGTACTGCGCAAGATCGCGTTCGAGTCTGATATGCAAGGTGCGCACGCCGAACGCCAGGTCTCCCGCCATTTCTTCCAGCAGGTCGATTTCGGCCGGAGTGAAGGCATCGACTTCTCCGGCGTATACCGTGAGCGTCCCAAACACCGTCTCGTCCATATCCCGCAACGGCAGCGCGATGCTGGCCATGTAACCGCGTTGGATTGCGGCATTGCGCCATGGCGAATAGTGAGCATCGCTGGGGATATCCTGGCATACCTGCGTGGTGCCGGTACAGATGGCGCGCCCGCTCGGCCCCATGTCGTCGCCATGCTCCGACCAGGTGGGCTTCATGGTATCCGGCAATCCCTGGTCGTCAATGCTGGCGTGCGCCATGATCTTGATGGACTTGTCTGCATCGTGCTGTGCATAGCCTACCCACGCCAGTCGATATCCGCGTTGTTCGACGATCACCTGGCAGATGGACTGCAGCAGTTCTTCTTCGTTGGTTGCATGTACCAACGTGCGGTTAACGCCGCTTAATGTGGCGAGGGCGCGATTGGCATGCTGGATCGCAACTTCTGTGCGCTTGATTTCAGTGATGTTTTTTGCAAAGCATATCGTTCCGCTGACTGTTCCGTTCTTGATTACCGGGCTTGCATTCACGGCCATGGTCAATACGCTGCCGTCGGCTTTTTTGCTGCGAACCTCATAGTGCACTTTTTCGCCATGCATGAGCTTGCCGTGCATTTCGAGCGCCATTGGCAGGTCTTCTTCCAGCACCAGCGGTTCAAACGATTTTCCCAGCCAGTCGTCAATGGAGCGGCCGGTAGCATCCGCCGCCTGTTTGTTGATGAAGGTGAACCGTCCGTCCGCGGACAATGCCCAGATCATGTCATTTGAATTTTCAATGATCGTGCGGTACTGCTCCTCGCTATTGCGTAATGAAGCTTCTATCCGCTTGTGCTCGGTGATGTCTTCAAGAATATGGACGGATTGCAGGTAAGTGCCCTGCGCATCACGGATCGAGGATGAGCGCGAGCGATAAATGGACTCGCCTATGGTGATTTCCTCTTCTTCCATGGCCGTGCTCTCCATCGCTTGCAGGCAGGAGCGCGGCGGCGAATCCATCTTGGGGAAAATTTCAAAATAGATCCGGCCGATGATCTGCTTGAAGGGCAACCCGGCACGTTGCTGGTAAGCCTTGTTGCAGCGCAGGATGCGGCAATTTTTGTCATGCAGGAATATCGGATCGTTAACCACATCCAGCGCGGCAATCCACTGCTGATGAGCCTGTTCGATTTGCTTGCGGATATTGGTCAAATCAGTGTGCATGAACAGAACCACTTGTGCATTTTCTTCAGGCGTCCAGGGGGGATATTGCATTTCTTCATGGCCTGCCGGTATTGGCGTGTTGTCGGTCTGTTCCGCAGGCAGCGAGTTGAAGAACGCGGTATTTGCCCTCACGAATTCCTTGATGTGGAGTTCGCGCCCAGATTTTTTCATAGTTTGTTGCCTCCCGCGCTTCAAGCATTGTGTCCCGGCAAGCCAGATAGCAACATCGGGGGATGCTGTTTTTTCTGTCGGAATCGGTGGAGAAAGAGATAGGAATCTTCCTAGCGGCTGCCATGCTAGGAAAATTCCTATGCACATTCTTCCATGATTCTTATAGCAAAATCAGTGTCTCCCGATATCGATGTATGGGCTTGCCGGAGGACAATCGCCAATAGTTGGCGTTATGCCAACCTTGGCCGGCGGTTTTGCGGTCAGGCCTAACCATTGGGGGACTATCATGAAACTGGAAGAAATTCGCAATATCGCCAAAGCGCACCGCATCAATCCGGGCAAGTTATCCAAGTACGATCTGGTCAAGTCGATCCAGACTGCAGAAGGCAATTACGCCTGCTTCGCTACCGCCTGTAGCGGTGAATGCGATCAGACGGGTTGTTACTGGCGCGAAGATTGTTTTAGTGCGGCAAGGAAAGGATCAATGTCATGAGCTTGGTTAAATGGGATCCGTTCAAAGAGTTGGAAGACGTTTCCAATCGGTTGAACCGTTTGTTCGGGCGGCCGCTGGAGCACACCGAGCCAGGCCAGAATATGCTGGCCGTAGCCGATTGGTCGCCTTCCGTCGATATCAGCGAAACGTCGACGGCGTATCTGGTCAAGGCCGAAATCCCCGATGTGAAGAAAGAGGACGTCAAGGTGACCGTCCAGGACGGCATGCTCACCATCCAGGGGGAACGCAAGATGGAGAAAGAGGAGAAGGGCAAGAAATTCCACCGTATCGAGCGTTCTTACGGGAGCTTCATGCGCAGTTTCCGGGTGCCGGATGACGCCGAAGAGGGCAAAGTGAAAGCCGAGTTCAAGGAAGGCATGCTCAATGTCACACTGCCCAAGACCGAGAAGGCCAAGTCCAGATCTATCAATGTTTCAGTGACATAGGACAGTACAGGCCACCGGTGAGTGATTTGTGGATGAAAGGGGATCGATCATGAAAGTCCAGACTGGTCACACGGGTTTTCACCCGATTCGTCATGACCGATTGCTACAGGCAGTCGTGCATGATGCCTACAAGATCAAGGGCAAGTTGCCGGGGCCGACAGTTTGCCCGCAATGCAGCGCGGTGTTTCTGGACGGGCGCTGGCGGTGGGGCGCTGTTCCGGCGGATGCTTACAGTGCAATCTGCCCGGCGTGCCATCGCCTGCACGACCATTATCCGGCGGGTTTCGTGAAACTGGAGGGGACGTTTTTCACTACCCACAGTGACGAGATCATGCGCCTTATCAGCCACCATGCGCAGCACGAACGCGCCGAGCATCCCCTGAAGCGCATCATGGAAATAGAAAAAGATGGCGACGCGGTATTGGTCACCACTACCGACATCCACCTCGCGCGTGGTATCGGCGAGGCGCTGCACCATGCCTATCAGGGCAAACTGGAATTTCATTACAACCCGGAAGAAAACCTGCTGCGCGTGCACTGGATGCATTGAATCGCCTGCCGCGGTGCAGGCAATACAAGCAGGACGGGATCAACGGGTGGTTCAACCCGACAACAGAAACGTCACGCGCCGATGCGGCAATTTTGTCGCGGTGGACTGAAATCAAATTGCGCTGATTTTTGGGACTACAGGTGCGGTTGCAGTTGCGCGCGAATCCAGTGATGGAAATGCTCCATGCCGGTTTCCATCGGATGTTGGTAGGGGCCGAATTCGTTGCGGCCTTGCTCATGGAGCGCCTTGCGGCCATCCTGCATGCGCTGGCAGATGTCTTCATCCTCGACGGCCGTTTCCTTGTAGGCGGATTGCTCGGCTTCGATGAATTCTCTTTCAAATAACGCGATATCTTCCGGATAGTAGAACTCGACCACGTTGGTGCAGGCATCCACCCCGCGCGGAATCAGGTTGGAAACCACCAGCACGTGCGGATACCACTCGATCATGAGGAAGGGGTAATACACCAGCCAGATCGCGCCGTATTTGGGCATGGCGCCGTTGCCGTATTGCAGCACCTGTTCCTGCCATTTGCGATAAACAGGCGAGCCGGATTTCTGCAGGGCGTTGTTGATGCCCACCGACTGCACGCTGTACCACTCGCCGAACTCCCACTTGAGATCCTCGCAATCGACAAAATTGCCCAGGCCCGGATGGAAAGGTACGACGTGGTAATCTTCGAGATAGACCTCGATGAAGGTTTTCCAGTTGAACCGGTATTCGTCGATTATCACGCGGTCGAGCATGAAACCGCTGAAATCCAGGTCCTTGAGGAAGCCGAGTTTAGCAAGGTCGCTTGCGACATCGCGCTGGCTGTCGAATAGCAGGCCGTTCCAGTTTTGCAGCGGCGTGCGGTTGAGATGCAGGCAGGGATCTTCCTTGAAATGCGGCGCGCCTATCAGTTGCCCCTGCAGGTCGTAAGTCCAGCGGTGCAGCGGGCAGACAATATTGTGCGCGCGGCCATGGCCCTTGAGCATCAGCGCCTGGCGGTGACGGCAGATATTGCTGACGAGCTCGATGCCGTGGTCGTTGCGGACCAGAGCTTTTGCATGGTTCATCCATTCCAGCGAGCGGTAATCACCCTGGTGGGGCACCATCAGCTCATGGCCGACGTAGCCGGGGCCGTGCGGAAACAGGATTTTCTGTTCCAGGGCGTAGATTTCAGGATCGATATACCAGGATACCGGCAGTTGCGGCTGATGCTGGATAGGGGTGACAGTTGCGAGATTTTGCATGATATAGATTAAAGTCTCCGCTGTTTTTGCGTTGCGAAGAACATGCCGGACATGGGTACCGGCCCCAATTGTTGAAAAGAGGCGGTTATTTTGCCCGAAACGGCATTTTTTTCAAGATGCTCCCGTCCAATAAGCCTGCATCTTCGGTAAGATGCCGCGCATGAGTCCTGCAAAAATATGCCCTTGCGGTAGTGGGCGCGAATATGGCGATTGTTGCGGGCCGTTGCATAACGGAACTGCAGCGCCAGACGCCGAAACGCTGATGCGCTCGCGCTATAGTGCCTACGTGCTGGGGCTAGAGCCTTATCTGCGGGCAACCTGGCATCCTGCTACCCGTCCTGCCAGCCTCGACCTGCACACCGGCCCTGCCACCAAGTGGCTGGGATTGGATGTGCGGCATCACCAAACAACGGATATCGACCATGCGACGGTCGAATTCGTCGCGCGCTACAAAGTCAATGGCCGCGCCTGCCGCTTGCATGAAATCAGCCGCTTTGTCCGCGAGAACGGTCGCTGGCATTATGTCGATGGAACGATCAACGAACCCTCTCCCTCATGACCACAGAAACACCTGCAAAACAGGATACCTCGCTGCCCGCTTTTATCGCTCGCCGGCCGGAGGGGGTCTTTTTCAATGCAGCCCGGATGCAGCCGGGCGAGTCGTTCATCGATTTCGTCGATCGCCTGTTCGCCAACGGTGCCCGCTTTGCCGGACTCGATTACGCGCAGTTCGTTCTCGCGCTTTACGATGGCGATGAGGTCGCCGGCGAAGTCCGCATTGCGCAGGACATCGTGCGTTTTGCCCCACAGCGGCAGGCGCTGTATAAAGTTGTCAAGATCCTCGACGATGGCCAGTGCGCGCAATTCGTGTTCGAGCCGGCGACTCTCGAAATCATCGTAGATGAGCCGGTCTACGGTCTTCCCGGCGAGGATGGCGTGGCGCCTATTGTCGAATATGTTCAGCGCACACAACAACAGGCGACCAGGCTGGATTTTGACGAGTTCGTCGCCGATATGTGGCTGAAAGGCGTGCGCTTCGGTATCGACATCGACAACGTGCGCTTGTCGCTTGCCAAAAGCGAGGTGCACCGTCTGGATATTGCCTATCAGCTGGAGCCGACGGAGGGGCGTGATGCCGAAATCATCGAGGCGAGCGATGCGTTGTATCGGGACAACTCGCCCAAGCTGTTGCCGGACGGCCGGGCCAATTTGCGGCGTTTCGCCAACCGTTTTCCGCACGTCACCAAGGGTACGCGTCTGTTGAAAAAAATCCATCGCGTGCTGGGCAAGCCTGGCCGCAAGGTGGACGGCACTATTATCGAACCGGCGCAGCCCAAGGATCTCGACCTGTTTGCGCTGGTCGGCCTTGGCACGCATGTCGAGCAGGAGGGGGATGGCGATTACATCATTGCCGATCGGGATGGTTTTCTCACGCTGGATATTAGCGCCAACCTGATCACGATTACCGAAACCATAGAAAATCGCAGCGGGATCAGCCTCAGGACCACGGGCGATCTGACGCTGTCCGTCGACGAGTTCGTCGAGCATGGCGAAGTGCAGGAAGGCCGGCTGGTCGAAGGTCGCCACATGACTTTCAAGTCGGCCGTGTATGGCGCGATCAGCGCGCTGGATGGCCATATTCGCATCGAGACCAATATTTCCGGCGGCAGTGCAAAAAGTGTGGGCGGGGATGTCGTGGTCGGCGGACGGGCTTCCAATGCCGTCCTCGAAGCTGTCGATGGCCGGCTGTCGGTGCAGTTCGCGGAAGGCTGCACGATCATCGGTAAACGGGTGGAAATCGAGCGTGCGGTGGGTTGTCAGATCGTTGCGGAAGAGCTGCATCTGGGGCAGGCCGAAGGTTGCGGGATATTCGCGAAGAATCTGCATCTGGCATCTTCCAGCGCCCGCAAGGACAAGGAAACCGTGCTCACTATCGTGGTGCCGGACCTCGCCGTTTACGACCGGCAGATTGCCGCGGCCGGGCAGACGGCGGCAGACCTTGCCGTTGCGATAGAGGCCGGAACGCAAGCCATACAGGCCGAAAAGTCCGCGCCGGAGCTGGCCAGATACCTTGGCTTGAGTAACCAGGTGCGTCAGGGCACGATCACCCTCAACGACGCGCAAAAAGAACAGTTGCGAAAAATGGCCGCCCCTTTTCTGCCTACGATCAAGAAACTGCAGGCAATGGAAGCCGAGCGGTCGGCGCTCGTCGCCAACCGGCAGGCGGCCGAGGCCGAAATGCTGCGCTTGCAGACGGCCCGGGCGCACTGCGGCGATGGCGTGCAATGCGAAATCGGCGAAGTGCTGGGGAGCACGGTGGTGCAGACGCTGGTTTCCCTTGAGGGCATATTGTCGTTACGCGCCTTGTCCGTCGCCGAGTTGAAGGCCCGCGCACATCATCTGGGCACACAGCAGAGCCGGCTGTTTGCCGACGATCATGGCAGTTTCAGCTGGCAGTATTCTCTGCCGGATTAACGCATGCCCGACGAAACGCTTCCAGTCCTGTTCCAGGACGAATGGCTGATTGCTGTCCACAAACCGTCCGGTCTGCTGGTGCACCGCAGCGATATCGACCGTCACGAGACGCGCTTCGCCGTGCAGATTCTGCGCGACCAGATCGGGCATAGGGTCTATCCGGTGCACCGGCTGGACAAGGGCACTTCCGGCGTCCTGCTGTTTGCACTGGACCGCGATGTGGCGCGGCAGGTGGGGGCACAATTCGAGCGGCAGGAAGTCGCCAAGACCTATCTCGCGGTGGTGCGCGGCTGGCCGCCGGAAGCGGGAACCATCGATCATCCGCTGGTGCGGGTGGTGGATGTCTACGCCGGGGTGGCTGGCGATGACACGCCGCTGCCGGCCGTGACCCGTTACCGCCGGCTCGCGATTTGCGAGTTGCCGTATGCGGTCGACCGCTACCCCAGCAGCCGCTATGCGCTGCTCGAACTGGAGCCGCTCACCGGCCGTCGCCATCAGTTGCGCCGCCACCTCAAGCACATATCCCATCCCATCATCGGCGATGCCACCTACGGCAAAGGACGACACAACCGGCTGTTTCAGGAGCTGTTCGGCAGCCATCGATTGCTGCTGGCCAGCACCGAAACGCGGCTGACGCACCCGGTGACGGGACGGGAACTGACGCTCACGGCGCCCCTGGCGGAGGACTTTGCCGAGGTGTTGCGGCGATTGGGTTGGGAGATGGCTTGAACTAGGGCGTGTTCACACTAATTTCGCGTCTGCGACGGGGGCGATTTGGGATGCCATCCGCGAAGCAAGACGCGCAGAATTGCAGGCCACTTCAAGCGGCTTGCGACAAAGGAGGGCGCCCAAATCGCCCCCGTCCCGGAGGGTTGCCAAGATAACGCGTGTCTGCGGCGTTGCGAAGCTTGCGAATGGAACAACCATTCGCTGCGCTCCGCGCCTTGCATCCATCGCGTTATCTTGGCAACGCAGGCGTGAAATTAGTGTGAACACGCCCTTGGTGAACACGCCCTGGCCCGCCAGGCAGTGCCTTTTGGCGGTGGTTGTATACCATGGTCTATGGAAAACATGGGGGAAAGTCCATAGGATTGGACGGCTTTTCAGGTATGCGGGGCCGCAGCCGTTGCAAGGCCCCGCGATGAATATCGCGCCGGGATCCCATGTTCACATCATTAACCCTCAAAGAAATCTGCTCGGTCGACCCGATATGCGTTCCTCAGGCGGCGATGTTGTCGGAGGCGCTTGCCGTCATGAGCAGCCGGCGCATCAGCGCGGTGATCGTGGTCGATGGCAAGCGTCCGGTCGGTATCTTCACCGAGCGCGACGCGCTACGCATCATTCCGTTGGGCCAGAGTCCCGGGAATATCCGCATGGTCGAGGTGATGAGCGGCTCGCCGGTCGTCGCCCCGCAACATCTCGATTTCTTCGAGGCCTACCATCTTTGCGCCCGCAACAATATCCGCCACCTCATCGTGGTAGATGCTACAGGCGATCTCTACGGGATTGCCACCGATAGCGATTTCATGAAGGTGCTGGGGGTGGACGTGCTCTCCGGGCAGGAAAAAGTCGAGAACGCGATGAATCCTGCTCCGGCGGCGCTTGCGCTTCATGCCACTCTGAATGAAGCGATCAGCTTGATGGTAAAGCTCAAGGTGCCGGCGGTGATCGCGGTGGAATCTGGAAAGCCCGCAGGCATCCTGACAGAACGCGACCTGGTAAGACTAGGGCAGGCCAATGCCGATGGCAATACGCGGCTGGCCGAGGTGATGACGGCGCCGGTGATTTCCGTTACGCCGGAAAGATCGATTTATTTCGCTATCGAGCAGATGCGGGAGCGCAATATACGCACGCTGGCGGTGGTCGACCGGCAGGGGGTTCTGCTGGGCATGCTGGCCGAGCACGACGTGGTCAAGAAAATCGAGACCCGATATGTCAGCGCACTAACCTCCATCATCAAGAAACAGGCGGACGACATTGACCGCATACGTCATGAACTGGATGAAAAGCTGGTGTTGTCCGCAGTGCTGCACGAGTCGCTGGGTGTAGGTCTGGTGGTCGCCGACCCGGCCGGAAAAGTACGCTACATCAACCCGGCGGCGGCCAACTTGTTCGAGCTGAATCCGGGAGATGCTCCCGGCATGGATCTGGGTGCGCTATTCAATTCATGCGGCATGCCGATGGACGCTTTACCGCCGGCTTTCGAAGCAGTGCAGCGCGGTTCCTGTTACGAATACGACCTCGAGCATCATGTCGGCGATTATGCGTTCGAGCTGCATGTGCGGATGGCCCCGATCCAGGATCAGCAGGGCCATTTTCTGGGGTTGGTGCAGTCCATCCAGGATGTCACCGAGAAGAATCATTCCGAACGCAAGCTGAAACAGGCGGCGTCGATTTTCGACAACACCATCGAGGGTGTCATCATTACCGACGCGCATGCCAACATCCTGTCGGTGAACCCGGCGTTCACCCGCATTACCGGCTATGAAGAAGACGAAGTGCGCGGCAAGAAACCGCGCATGCTGGGTTCCGGACGGCAGAATAGGGAATTCTATGTCCGCATGTGGCGCACGCTGGCATCTTGCGGCTACTGGCAGGGTGAAATCTGGAATCGCCGCAAGAACGGCGAGGCTTTTGCCGAATGGCTGACCATCAGCGTGATCCAGGATGCCGACGGCAAGCCGAAGAATTATATTGCGGTGTTTGCCGACATTACCTCATCCAAGAAAATTCATGACGAGTTCGAGTTTCTGGCCCATCACGATCCGCTGACCAAACTGCCCAACCGGCTGCTGCTGAACGCCCGTCTGACGCATTCCCTGTCCCGCGCAACTCGTACCGGCAGTCTGGTGGCGGTGCTCATGGTTGACCTGGACGGCTTCAAACTGATTAACGACCGCTTCGGCCATCATGCCGGCGACCGGGTGCTGGAGATGGTGGCCGGTCGGCTGGCGGCCAATATCCGGGATGAAGACACGGTTGCCAGACTGGGCGGCGATGAGTTTGTGGTGGTGTTGGAAGATCTGGATGCCGAACATGACGCGATCGCAATTGCCCGCGGACTGATACGCGAAATATCGGCCTCCATCGTGCTGGACGGCCACGATGCCTCGGTGACGGCAAGTGTCGGCATTGCTTTTTCCTCGGGGACGGAGAACAATCCGAAAGCGTTGCTGAGAGGCGCCGACCATGCGTTGTATCAAGCAAAAAACGCCGGCAAGAACGGCTACCACATTTACTCGCAGTAATTTCAAGATTGCAGGAGACGCATGCATAGAACCCTTTTCGGTGCCGTCATCAAGAAGCTCCGGGTGCAACGAGGTTACTCGCAGGAGCAACTTGCGTCTTTCTCGGAGCTGGAACGGACATTCATCTCGATGCTGGAGCGGGGTATCAAGCAGCCCAGCCTCAAAACCATAGGCAGTCTTGCCCGGGCCTTCGGCCTGAAAAACTACGAGTTGCTGCATCTGGTCGAACAGGAAATTCATTCGGTCGAACATGCTGTCGATGACGCTTTCGTGCGCGAACAGGAACAGCGGGAGCTGGATGCGCTGGTAGCGGAGCAGGAGAAATTGCGCATCGGCGAAATCGTCGATTCAATCCCGGTGGTGTTTTTTGCCCGGTCCCCGATGCCGGAATATGCCGCAAATTTCATCAGCAGGAATGTCAGTCAACTGCTGGGGTTCGACCGGGAAAGCTTCATGGGGCCATGCCAGTTCTGGCTGGAGCGTATCCATCCCGAAGATCAGCCCAGGGTGCTGGACCTGCTGCAGAATATGAAAGTAAACGGCTTGATCAATCAGGAGTACCGGTTTCTCACGGCGAGCGGCCAATGGCTTCACATCTGGGAGGAGTTGAGACTGATCGCGGATGAAGCGGGTGCGCCGAGGGAGGTGCTGGGGTCGATGACGGGGGAGTTGTGCGAAGGGTAGTTCGCATGGGTTTCGTGATCCCCCAAAGCGCAGATGAACCGCCAAGACGCCAAGGCCGCCAAGAAGAATCGATCACTTATCGGTTAGTGTGCATTCACCCGTTGGGTGAGACGGCTATCATCGTTTAGTCAATGAAAAACCTTGGCGGTTCAAGTACGGTTTTCAGGATCAATCATCCCGCGAAAACGTCTCGCACAGAATATTCAGCAACGCGGCAAACACCGGGATGAGGTCGTCGGCACGCACCGGCGAGCCCGCATCGGTACCGGCGACAACATAGGCGATGGTGGCGCGGTCGAGGTCTTCGCGGAACTGGACGAGGTACTCCTGCTCGGCCTTGCCGATGAGCTGGATTTTTCGCAGGCCGGATTCTATGCATTCCACGGCCGCTTCGTCCGGGAGTTCGTAGAACAGCGCCTTGCCGATGATCACGGCGGCCTTGACGACATCGGGCTCAATTTCCTCGCGTTTTAACGGCAGCGTCAAAAACACGAACACCATGCTGGCGAAGCATTGGTACACGCCCAGCATGTCGAAGTTGCTGTGGCGTTCTTCTGCCGGCGAGCGGCCGAGGTGGCGGATGGATTGCAGCGTGATGTAGGCAGCCAGAAAAGTGGCGGCGGAGAACACATCTTCCTCGAGGTCGCCTGAGGGTTCGGTGACTTCATGCGGGCCGCGGGTTGCGGCCTGATGAGTGGTGTAGAGGTCGAGCAGGCGTTGCGAGTAGTCCATTGACGGTGTTCCTTACTGATTATGCGGATTTGGCGATGCCGGCCGCCCATTCGATGGCTTCGAGGTGGGCGATATTGGCGGCTTTGGCATCGATGTCGGCATAGTTGGCGTCCTCCGGCAGCGGGGTACCTTCGAAAGCCCTGGCCAGGGTGAGAATATGGGCGTATCGGCCTTCGTTCTTGAGCAGTGCGCTGCTGACGAGGTCGGGCAAGTTGGCGCGTTGCAGCAGTTGCTCCAGCGGCACTTGCATGATGCGGTCGAGCAGCGAGAACATGCCGGTGATGAAGAGGTGGTCCTGGTCGCGCTTGTCCAGCACTCTTGCGCCCAGAAGTTCCATCAGGCGGGCGCGGATCATGGCACTCTGGGTGAGGGCCGGCGAGGCCCCGCCGCCAGCGGTGGCCGCCAGCAGCGACAGCCATTTGAAGAGCTGCTGGTAGCCGATGATGGTGCAGGCGTGGCGCACCGACTCGATGCGGCGGGTGAGGCCGAAAAAAGGCGAATTGATATAGCGCAGCAGCTTGAACGACAGCGTCACATCCTTCTTGAACAGCGCTTCGATGGCTTGCGGATGGGCCTCCTGCTGCACGGCGCCGATCAGTTCCAATACGGTGGCGTGCGCCGGGTTGATGCTGGGTTTTGCCACGATGGGCGGGCTGTCGAGCGGGCTGTGGCCATCGAAATAGAGGGCGCCGGAATCCCTGGCACGGGCAAAATCGGCAAGCGTGTCCACACCGGTGAGTATGGTGTCGGGGGAGGCGCGCTGCTGGCTGGTGTACGGCACCAGGTAATAATCCGCGAGGCCCAGGGTGGCATTCAGGTCGTCGGTCGTGATGGCGATGCGGTAGCCGGCCTCGCGCGCTTCTCCGGTCAGTTTGACGCCCAGCCCCATGGGGCTGGTGACCAGCACGGTATTCTTGCCAAGTTTTTTCAGCAAAATTGCGTCATCCAGCCAGTCCAGCGGCAGCAGATACGTTATCTGCGGGTCGTCCAGATTGGCCAGCTTGAGCATCAGCGGCAGTAACTGGTCGGGACTGGTTTCGTTGAGGTGCAGGCGACAAAATACGATGTCGCGGTTACGGTCGATGACCAGCGAGCGTTGCAGCAGGTGATTGGGATCGAAGGCCATGCCGGAGAGTTACATTTGCTGTTTGATCGCCAGGACGGCCTGGTTGCGCAGGGTGCGCAGCAAGGAGAGTTGCCTCGGCGAGATCTGCATGGCATTGGCCTCGGCCATGTCCGCGTAAAACAGGCCGATGGTCTTGCCTTTGATGACGACCGGCAGCAGCAGGAAACTCTGTGAGGTGACGGCATCGCGGTACCACTTGGGAATCTTGGCGGCGATGTTGGCGGCATTCACATCCTCGATGACGATGTCCGCGCCCTTGTCCAAAGCGAGATGGAACACATCCGGCGTAAATGCCAGCGGAAAGCGGAATTTCGGCAGTACGGCATCGCTGTCCCTGCCGAAGCCGAAGCGGGCGACCATCTGGTTGCTCTTGGCGTCGCGTACAAAAATCAGGGTTCGATTGAAAGTCATGCCGCGGTGCATGGTTTCCAGCACCATCTGCAACAAGTCGTTGAGCTTGAAATCCTCGACCAGCGTGTTCGTGACATCCTGAATGCCGGCCGACAGAATAGCCTCGGGGTCTATCGGGATGGCTTCGCCGGTTTCTGCATCGTGCGTTTCCATCTCCATGCCGAGTTGGGTAATGCCTTCCATGCTGTCTTCTGCCGTCACCGTGCCCGGTTTCGGCTCGGGTTGCTCGTGCTCGCCGCTCCAGACATGAATTCTTTTCATCAGCGGGCTTTGTGCCGGGTTGAGGCTCAATACCCCGGCACGTACGGAGAGCTCGCTGAGTCCGGTTTCCATGGCTTTGCTCAGTTGCTGCTCCGAAACCGGCATTGCGTTTTCGTAGCGTTTGGACAGCGTTTTCAAGGCCAGCGTCTTGTCGCTGGTTGGCGTGGTGGCGGCCAGGATGCACAGTTCATTGGCTAGGTTGACCGTGACCGTCAGGTGCTCCAGCTCGCTGCGTGGTTTCTTGATATCGCCGGAAAGCTTCTGCATGCCGGCCACCAGCCGGTCGGGGAAATTCCAGCTTTTGGCGATGCCGACCCCCAGTTCGTTGTAGGTGAGGCCGAGGACTTTGCGTGCGGCCTTGTCCTCGCTTTCCCCCTGTTCCATCAGGCGGTCGACTTCCTGGCTTTCTTCAAAGAAATAGAAGGTGGCGAGCAGTTTGCCCAGGTTGCGGAACATCGAGCAGATCATCGCCTCTTCGGCGTCCTTGATGTTGCGCCCGACCGACAGTTGCGCCGCCACGATGCCGGCAAAGAACGACGCCATGACATCGTCCTTGAGTTGTGCCGCCTGTGCCTTGTTTTGAAGAAATTCCATCAGGATCAATGTCATGGCGACATTGCGTATGGTGTCGAAACCGAGAATAACCACTGCCTTGGAGATGGTGTTGATCTTGCCGCCGAACTGGCCGTAGGACACGGTGTTGACGAGCTTGAGCAGTTTGTTGGTGAGCGCAAAATCCTGCAGGATGCTCTTGGTGAGCTTGTTGGCGCTTTCCGACTGCGAGTCGACGATCTTGTTGATCTCGCTGATACTGGACGACAGCGCGGGAAAATCGCTCTTGCTGCGCATGCGCCGCAGCAGGAACTCCAGCGTGCTATGCGCATCGCTGCCTTCGTGCTGGTGTGCATCCTCATGCGTAGGGTCGAGATAATCCTGTAGTGCCTGCCGCATGGATTTTGCATCGGCGTAGCGCTCTTCCGGCTGTTTGGCGATGGCCTTGAGGATGATGGCTTCCAGATGCTCGTCCACCCGCAGGTTGCGCGCCGAGGGTGATTCGGCGGCTTCGCTGGCGTTGCGGTGCAATATTTCATACACATTGCCGCTGCTGACGGCCGGCGTACCCGTTACCAGTTCATACAGCATCATGCCGACCGAGAACAGGTCGGCACTGGGCGTGGGTGCCTTGCCCAGCGTGATTTCCGGGGCAATGTACTGTGGGGTGCCTTCGATCTTGCCGTCGCGGGCGGTCTGCTGGGTCACTGTGCGGGCAATGCCGAAATCCATCACCAGCGGCTGGCCGCTACCCGAAATCATGATGTTGGCCGGTTTCAGGTCGAGGTGCATCACCCCTTGCTGGTGGGCGTGCGAAATGCCGTCCAGCACACCCGAGATGATCTGCGCGGCATGCGCCGGAGACAGTGTTTTTTCTGTGCGCAGCAAATGCGCCAGCGTCTGCCCCTGCACATAGGCATACACCAGATATGGACCTCCCTTGTGTTCGCCGGCGTCATACAGGGTGACGATGTTGGGATGCTGCAGCTTGCTGACGATACGCGCTTCTTTCAGCAGCGTATCCATGTTGCCGCCGGCACGCAGCGTCTTGATCGCCACCTGGCGGTCAAGATGGGTGTCGCGCGCCAGATAAACCTCGCCCTGCGCGCCGCGGCCCAGTTCGCGGATGACTTCAAAGCGGCCTATCGTTTCGGCCATAGATTATTTTCCTGCGGTGAGTTGCTTGAGATCGTCGATGATTTCCTGCGAATGGCGCGAAGTATCCACGCTCAGATACGCCTTGGCCAGTTTGCCGTCGGGCGCGATCAGAAAAGTATAGCGCTTGGCGACCTTGAGGATGCCAAGGTTGGTCAGCGCGCCATAACTGTCGGCCACTTTGCCGTCCTTGTCGGCGAGCAAGGGGAAGGGCAGGTGATACTTCTGGGCAAATTTGGCGTGCGAATCGCTGTCGTCCACGCTCACGCCAACCACCTTGGCACCCAGTTTTTCCAACTGACGCAAATCGTCGCGAAAGCTGCAGGCCTCTTTGGTGCAGCCAGGGGTGTCGTCCTTGGGGTAAAAATACAGCACGACATAGGTGCCGCTGTAATCCGCAAGCGTATGGTTCTTGCCTGCCTGATCCGGCAGATTGAAAGCCGGAACCGCCTGGCCCGCCATAGGAACATCGGCCGCCCATGACAGCCGGCAACAAAACAGCAGTGCCAGTACAAAGCCGATGAATAACTTGATCATGGTCGTTTCCTGATAGTCACAATAGTGAAATGATACCAGCCGGAACGGGACTCGCACCCGTCAGATTTTAGGATTGTCGTGATTTCGGCTAAAATGCCTGCTTCGCCCCGGTAGCTCAGTGGATAGAGCAACCCCCTCCTAAGGGGTAGGTCGGACGTTCGATTCGTCTTCGGGGCGCCATATTCTTGTATTAAATACAACAAGTTAAGAATAAATCAACTATTGATTTGGCAGTGAAGTTTTGTGCTATGCAACCATAGTGCAACCAATGATTGGTTTCTTAGCCTTCGGTCAGCTACAATAAGCTGCCATCACTGGAACGAATGCTTCAAGTTGTGGATTGCGGTCAGGCATCGGTCAGCTACAATACCCTTCGGTATTGGTCAGATGCTATCTGGGTTGTGGATTGCGGTCAGGCATCGGTCAGCTACAATCAAAGCGCTGAAGGTATCCTTCAAGTCAAGGTTGTGGATTGCGGTCAGGCATCGGTCAGCTACAATCAGGATAAATGTCCATATTGGTAGCCACAGGGTTGTGGATTGCGGTCAGGCATCGGTCAGCTACAATCACCAAGGTCAATTCTGTGGATCTGATTGTGTTGTGGATTGCGGTCAGGCATCGGTCAGCTACAATGCCATGGCTGGTAAGGGAAAGTACCAGACGGTTGTGGATTGCGGTCAGGCATCGGTCAGCTACAATTCCCCTCCCACGGGTAACGAGGGGTCAATAGTTGTGGATTGCGGTCAGGCATCGGTCAGCTACAATACCGCGCCGATCTTGTCAGGCGTGAGGCGGGTTGTGGATTGCGGTCAGGCATCGGTCAGCTACAATAGGGCGGCTTTTTGAAGTCGGTTGCGCCGGTTGTGGATTGCGGTCAGGCATCGGTCAGCTACAATAGTCGAATCGACATTCGGGTCAACAGAAGAGTTGTGGATTGCGGTCAGGCATCGGTCAGCTACAATAAAGATTGAAGAATTCCATTGGAATGAATAGTTGTGGATTGCGGTCAGGCATCGGTCAGCTACAATAATTCGTTGATGTAGCCTCTGAAAATACTAGTTGTGGATTGCGGTCAGGCATCGGTCAGCTACAATCGAATGGTGATGCTGGCCGTAGTGAGCGTGTTGTGGATTGCGGTCAGGCATCGGTCAGCTACAATAGATTGACAGCAGTACCAAATAGCGCGCAGTTGTGGATTGCGGTCAGGCATCGGTCAGCTACAATCAATGCTTGCCGTCCCGCCAAGTTAAAACGTTGTGGATTGCGGTCAGGCATCGGTCAGCTACAATATACGTTCCTGCCGCTGGCTGATGAAATTCGTTGTGGATTGCGGTCAGGCATCGGTCAGCTACAATGGCGACCTCAAGGATTCGCTGCATAGCACCGTTGTGGATTGCGGTCAGGCATCGGTCAGCTACAATTAAGCTTGCCGATGCCCGGCAAGGTCACATGTTGTGGATTGCGGTCAGGCATCGGTCAGCTACAATGTTTCTAGGGACGTATCCGTCACAGGGTTGGTTGTGGATTGCGGTCAGGCATCGGTCAGCTACAATGCTTCCCTGAATTTACCAGGCCGGAATAGGGTTGTGGATTGCGGTCAGGCATCGGTCAGCTACAATCGAGGGTATCGCGTGTGCGTTAGGTAGATGGTTGTGGATTGCGGTCAGGCATCGGTCAGCTACAATATCCGCGTGCTTGGTCAGATTTGCCATTTGGTTGTGGATTGCGGTCAGGCATCGGTCAGCTACAATCGTTCGCTCATTTCTTCACCACGCGCTTTGGTTGTGGATTGCGGTCAGGCATCGGTCAGCTACAATATCGCCAACGCCATCAACACCGCCACGGCCGTTGTGGATTGCGGTCAGGCATCGGTCAGCTACAATCCGGCCTTGTGGGCTTCCAGCATTTCCTCAGTTGTGGATTGCGGTCAGGCATCGGTCAGCTACAATAGAAGCTGGCAGCGTTAAAAGGTGCCGATTGTTGTGGATTGCGGTCAGGCATCGGTCAGCTACAATACTGGCGATGTTCATTCTGGCAGGGATGGTGTTGTGGATTGCGGTCAGGCATCGGTCAGCTACAATCGCCGTTGCGCTTGAAAAACACCGGCCAGTGTTGTGGATTGCGGTCAGGCATCGGTCAGCTACAATTACCAGCACCCTTACGCGCTTGGTTGAAGGGTTGTGGATTGCGGTCAGGCATCGGTCAGCTACAATAGAACAGCGCCGGAACTCGAAGCGATAAACGTTGTGGATTGCGGTCAGGCATCGGTCAGCTACAATTTATGATGGGTGGGCTGGACGAAACTAAAGTTGTGGATTGCGGTCAGGCATCGGTCAGCTACAATAACTCAGCCGTAACTGGTTGAGTGGTCAGCAGAAACGCAAAAACCTGATGGATTTTTCCATCCGGTTTTTGCGTTTTACGATGTCTAGAAACAGGCATTTTCAGGTCAAAAAAAGCTGATTTGTTCCGGCGCTGGTTCTGTTGCCTTGCGCGTTTTGCCGTAAAAAATCTTCATGCGTTCAAACTGCTTGTCGGTCACGGTGATGACTCGTACTTCGCCATCATCTGGCAGGAATGATTTTATCCGGTTCTCGTGAACCTCGGCGTTTTCTTCACTAGGGCAGTGCCGTCCGTAAACGGAGAACTGCATCATGGTGAAGCCATCATTCAGCAATGCTTCGCGGAAATCATGGTAAGCGCGCCGGGCAGCCTTAGTGTCGGTAGGCAAGTCAAACATGGCGATAATCCACATGCTGCGAAACCCTCCGAAACTCATAGTGTAGGAATCTCCGCTTCTTTCAGTTCTCCGGCCAGTACCTTGCGCACGCTGGCAGCGTATTGATGCAGTGCCACCATCAAGGGAAATTTGCGTTCTCCCAGGTTACAGTCCCAACTCAATATTTCCAGTAAGGCGCGTTTATTCTGTGGGGTAAGCTCCGGCGTATCCGGCAACAGCTCGCATATCTCATAAACCTTGATGTCCACCAGTGGGCGCAAGGGTTCTATCAGGTCATCGGCCAGCGCGAAGCTGTTGTACTGGTTGCGGTGATGCACGCCCAGTGCGGGATGCAATCCGGCACCCACCACGGCGCGTGCAACCGCGCCGCGCAGCACGGCATAGCCGTAGTTGAGCATGGCATTGATGCCGGGAATATCAGGGTCGCGTCGGAACTCCGGGCCGAACAGCCGCTGCCAGTAAATGCGTGCGGCCTGCGCTTCGATGTTGTCCGGGTCGCCGCTTTTTACCTTGGCGGCATAAGCGTGGAGCGGTTTATCGTTGCCGGTGGCTGAATGCAGCACCTTGGCCTGTTCGCGTATCTTGGCTTGCACAATGCGCTGCCAGAGCCGCTTGCAATTGGGTTCGGTCGCGGCGATCTGCTGCCCCAGCGTCTTGCTGTGCAGGGTGTGGCCATCCAGCGGCAGCAGAATGGCACAGGGCAGATGTTTGCTGTCGCATACCAACACTACGACGTTATTTACAAAGCAGGAGGTAAGCAGTCCTTGCGTATGGGTAATGCCGGGATGGTCGAGGATCAGCACGCCCATATCTTCCACCGGTACACTGCTGACTTCGGTACCGTCGCGTTCAATCACCATCTGCCGGTTGCGCAGGTGTAGATAAGCGGGATTGCTGATTTCGACGATGCGCTTAATCATTGCATTGCGCGAGATTACCGAGTGGGTCAACGGAGAGCTTGCGTCTGATTCGAGTCAGATCTTTCTCGTTTCTAATTCTGACTGTATTTTCATTGAGATCAGAAAGTGCATCATTGAGTTTTTTTAGTGTGATTTCAAAATCTTTTCCGCTGGAGAATTTTTGCACACGATATGGCGCAGTGTTGATTCCATCAATTTCAACCAGATCGTTGGCGCAGAGCGAAAACATAAAACTGGTATCACCATTGCCCTTTTGCACGATGTTAGTTTTGTCAATACGGGCTCGGCGAGAAGCGACAACAACATCGACGAACCTTACTTCGCGCTTCCCTGACTCTGGATATTCAAAAATTTCAACGTGATGATTGTTGCCGATTGGGTGGTATTTATATTCCTTTTCATCTTTATTTTTGATTGCAAGCGCACCTTCCTTAGTGGAGTTGTCTTTGATGCGGACGGCTCGGATAGGAGTTATTCCATCTTTATGAAGTAGTGGCGAGATGGGATTGCCAAACGCTTGTTTGATTATTTCCTTCTCACGCTTTTTGAGTGCCTCCTTGTCTTTTTTGATGCGTTGTTTGTCCTCATCATTTTGTGGAGGGGATTTATCCCAGACCTTTTCTATGGCTGGTTCAATGGTTTTGAGTTTTGCAATCACTAATTTTTTGATTTCGGCATCTCGAATCTTGGCGACTTGGGAGAACGTGAAATCTTTATTGAGCGTTTTGCGATATACGAAACATTTCTCCGCCTCGGAATAGCCATGTGCAGTATCTTCATGCAACGCCCCGCTGATCTTACGCGCGGGGGCGTATGAAACAATGACCTTGTCGATCTTCTCGTACACATCATCATAGAATGCATCCCACGGCAACGGCACGTCGAAGCGGCTTTTGTCGAGTGAAATGCTTTGCGCGGACAAGCGCGACAGTTTCTGGAACAGGCTGCGGTTAGTCAGCGCGATAACCACGGCGTCTATTGCATGGTGGCGGTGGTCGGCGCGGTTCTTTTCGTTGCTTCCGTCCGGGGAGAGCAGGGTGTTCAGTTTCCAGCGCCCCCGTAGTTTTGCAGTGGCTTCGCCCTTGCTCACTTCCACAGGGACGCCAAGTTGTTGCAGAAAATCCCGCACCTCAACGCAGATGTAACGGGTGTCGTTCAATTGCCGCTCGATGAACTTGTCCGTCTCGACTTCCTTTTGTTCAAAGCGGCGGCGCTTGGGGAAAGGGAGTGTCTTGATGCGCTGAAAAATTTCGGCGTAGGCTAACGGGTCGCCTTGTCCTATTTCGTAAGGCGTGTTGTTGAGTTTTACCTGCCGGTTGAAGGTCGCTATGCACAGCGTCTTGTTCATGTAGGAATCATCCAGCGACCGGCTGTAAGGCAGGATGTGTTCGACATCCACTTCCGGCGAGAACAGCATTTCGCGTGAGATGACCGTGCCGGTATAGGGGCAGACTTCCTTGCATTCCAGCCACAGGTTGTATTTCTGGATGTCGGCACGGGCTGGTTGCTGGATGCCGAACTCCTTGCGCAGAATTTCAGTGGCAAGGTCGTTGGCCTTTTTTTGTTTGTTCTGTTCTTTCTGCAATTCTTCCTTCTGGCGCTTGGAAAGTTTCATGTCGCGCGCCATTTCTACGCGGATGACGGCAGGTTTACCGTATTTGCGCACAATGGCGTTGACCACCTTGCGGGTTTCGAACAGCGCCTTTTGCACTACCGGGTTACGCACGTTGGAGGGCAGTCCGAGCTTGTCGGTAATGGCTCGCTGGTTCGGATTGCTGTGGTCGTAGCCCGCCGCTTTGCAGGCTTCGCTGTATATCATGCCTTGTTCGAGGTACGGCAGGATGGCGCGCATGGCCTTGGCGGAAAGCCGCGCATAGCCGGGCTCCAGTTCGATTGTGGCGAGTGCTTCGGCAGTATCAGCATCAAAGCTCCAATGTGTTTTCATGCGCTTGAGGAAGCCATCGGGATTGTCGATGGTGAGCATGTCCGTCACCAGATCATCCTGCTGTTGCGTGGTAAGTGCGTTCCAGCGGTCGCCCAGTGCGCCGCGCAGGTCGCAGGCGGTGCGGTTGCCGATCAGCTTGTCTTTCTTGCCTTCCTCCAGATTGAAGGTTTCGCCTTCGTGCATGCTGTCTTTTTTGTTCCAGCCAATGACTTTGCGCACCGCGCCCCAGGTCATGCTTTTTTGTTGGTCGAGTGCATCGGCGAGTTTGTCGCGTTCGTCCTGCGTGAGCGGGCGGAATTCGCGAGTGATGGGGTTTTTCACGGCGAGATGGTTCACGTCTAGCAGGATGCGGAAGCGTTGCGCCAGCAGGATGGCTTTGGTGGCGCGCTTGCGTGTTGGTTCAAAAGTGCATTTGCCGACCAGATGTTTTTGCGACTTGAGGGGACGCTGAAAGAAAATGCTATTTTTGATTTCAACCTTGAGTGCCCGTGTCAGTTGCTCAGGCTCAAAGGTTGCCTGTTTTTCCCATAGCTGTTCGAATTCTTCCGCATACATGGCGCGGTCGGTGTAACGTCTGCGTTGGGTGGGTTGGTCTGCGAGAAATGCGCCGAGAGTACGGCCTTGCATTTCGGAGCGCAAGGCGGAGATGGCGGTTTTGACTTTGCCGTCTTCCTCCGACGCGGCCTTGCGGTTGCTCAGAAAGCCGCGCCGGTGAGCGAGGTGGTAGAGTGCGCGGCCAAAGGAGAACGGTTCGAGCTTTTCATCCAGCCCGAGCTTGCGTAGTTGGTAGGGGTTGTTGGCTTGATTGTCCAGCAGCAATGCGTGGCGTTTGGTCTCGTCTTGCGGCAGCAGACCATGACGAACAAGAAGGTTGAGCAACTTGGTGCGTCGCTGTTTGCGCCGTGCCACCAGCTTGCGGGCAGCGCGTGCGGCGCGGCGAGCATGATTCTTCGGCGTGCCGGTTTTTGCTTCGACCGCTTCCTGAAAAATGCGCGAGCCGCAGGCAAGCAGTTGTTGCGGCTGTTGGTTATTGTCGAAATCAATCAGTGCCCAGCCGATTGAGTTGGTACCCAAATCTAGCCCGAGTGTCAGTCCGCCCATCATCTTCCCCTTGCAAGAAAAGAAACCATGAGTACAATGCGGATTGTATTGTAGCTGACCGATGCCTGCCTTGCTTTTCACAATAAGAGGTCAACTCTCAGTGAGTTGCTTCGCAGGATAACCCCGATGGGGTAAACCACAAGCCTCTCGCGCAAGCGAGGGGCTTTATATTTACTAGGCTAGTGCCCGTACAGTTATTGACAGAACTCCAAGGGGTCTAGTGATGCGATACCACCCGGCGGCCCATTTTCCAGCGGCAAGTTAATGATTTGTGCCCGCGTTAAACCGATTTCCTGACGTTTTGGCTGGAATTTAACCGTCCACTGATGGATTCGGGTCGGCACGACAATGTTATTGAGCTGAATGCCGTACAGTTGATAGCCGGTCGGTTCTTGGTAGCGGTTTGGCTTGTCGCTCCAGACTTTGGCAAGTGTTACCGGGCAATCTTTGCGCTTTGTGATAGGGCCGCCTAGCAGTTCCACAAAGCGCTGCCAGTTACCTTGGTCAGCAGCCTCCCACAAATCCCTCAGCAACCCTTCCAGGTCACTACCATCGGCACGGCGTAATTCGCGCCAAATCGTCACCGAGGGCCCGCCGATTTGCTGGAATTGACGTATTCCCCAAGTGGATGCCCAAGCTCGTACTCGCTGCGACGAATCCTTGGCATCTGCCCCATATAGATCAACGTCAACCCCAAAGCCGTCAATATTCTTCGAAATGTATTTGGCGATGTAGCCGGTCGCGCTGCCTTTTTTGGGGTTGATCCATTCCGCCTTAAAACGATGTTCTGCTGCGCCTGGTTCGTCGCCATCTTCCTGCAAGGCATATTCGCGCATCACGTTCGTTACGTTGCGTACGCTTTGCTTAGCCATGAATAGCAGTAAATGCCAGTGCGGGGTGCCGTCATGTTGCGGCTCTGCCACCCGAAAGCCATAAACCGAGATTCCCATGCGACCTAATTTCGAGCGGATTCTGGCCCAGACTAGGGCGAGATATGCTTGGGCATCCCTGGGGGAAGTGCCGTCATATTTGGGATTGGCCTGCCCGCGATCCGATAGGCGGGCGTGCATCCTGGAAGGGCAGGTAAGAGTGTAAAACCAGGCGACATGCCCATGGGTTTGCGCGTATTGGTCGAATCCATACATGCGCACCATTAACTCGGCCCGGCGGTTGGCTGGATTGGATAATGAATGTTCGGCCAATTCCTGTAACGTGAATTCCTGGCCTTCTTCATTGGCGGCGATACAGTTTTCCAGCACTCGTCTGTTACGTTGTTTTTGCTGGTGATGCCTGGTCATTGTCTCATCGCTAACGTAACACCCAGCGTACCGATGGACGAGCCCTAAATGGATGGCGTGGCGCTCTACGTTACGTATATGTATGTAACGTAGCTGGCGGCGCCACCAATATTCGTTACATAGACGATTAAGTGCTCCTGTGACTGAAATCGCACTAGGCGATTTTTCGTTAAGGAAGCCCTGAACAAGCCATCGTTCGGAGCTTCGTGTTTTGCAAATTGCCATTCTTGGCCGGATTTTTGTCTGAATCCGACCAGAAACAGCGGATTATCTTCCCAATCACCGGGCT
>Ga0172373_10001266_pt1 | contig 41157 bp, 34 predicted proteins | sample Lak10m_2_FD_114546 | JGI IMG/M metagenome (GOLD analysis project Ga0172373, IMG submission 114546) | Freshwater microbial communities from Kabuno Bay, South-Kivu, Congo - kab_092012_10m | ecosystem: Environmental > Aquatic > Freshwater > Lake | place: Democratic Republic of the Congo... | reverse complement strand
TTCCTTCAGCGCCTTGACCAGCGCGTCAATGCTCGCCATGTCGAGGTGCGTGGTCGGCTCGTCCATGAGCAGGAGGTTCGGCGGGTTGAGCAGCAGCTTCACCAGCGCGAGGCGGCTCTTCTCGCCGCCGCTCAGGACGTTGACTTTCTTGAACACGTCGTCGCCACGAAAGAGGAAGCTGCCGAGGACGGTGCGGATGTATTGCTCGGTCACGCGCTGCGGCGTGTCGGAAGCCTCGTCCAGCACGGTGCGCGACATGTCCAGCGTCTCGGTGCGATACTGCGAGAAGTAACCGGACTGGACGTTGTGGCCGAGCACGCGCTCGCCCGCCTGCGGCTTCAGCACATCGGCCAGCAGCTTGAGCAAGGTGGATTTGCCCGCGCCGTTCGGGCCGACCAGCACGGTGCGTTCGTCGCGCTCCGCTTGGAAGTCGAGGTTCCGATAGACCGGGGCCGGGCCGTAGCTGAAGTCCACGCCCTTGAGGGAAATGACTTTCAGGCCGCTGCGTTGCGGCTGCGGGAAGCTGAAGCCGACCGTGGCGTCGTCGGCGACGGGGGCTTCGATCTTCTCCATGCGCTCGATTTGCTTGAGCTTGGACTGCGCCTGCGCGGCCTTGCTGGCCTTCGCGCGGAAGCGGTCGGCGAACTCCTGGAGGTGCGCGATTTCCTTCTGCTGGTTTTTGTAGGCGGCGAGCTGCTGGGCGTCCTTGGCGGCACGCTGGGCGAGGTAATCCTCGTAGTTGCCGCGATAGCGCGTGAGCTTGCCGTGGCGGATGTCAATGATGCTGCCGACGAGCTGGTTGAGGAACTCGCGGTCGTGCGAAATCATCAGCACCGCGCCGGGGTAGCCCTTGAGATAGTCCTGGAACCACAGCAACGCCTCGAGGTCGAGGTGGTTCGTTGGCTCGTCCAGCATCAGCAAATCCGGCTCCTGCGTGAGCAATCGCGCGAGATGCGCGCGCATCACCCAGCCGCCGGACATTTCGCGCGCGGGCCGGTCGAAGTCCGAGTCGCGGAAGCTCAGGCCCTTAAGGATGTTCTTCGCCCGCGACTCGACCTGATAGCCGTCCAAGTCGTTGAAGCGCTCATGCACATCGTCGTGCGGGTCAATGTCGTCGGGGTGCGTCGTGTCCCACGCCTTGATCTTCCGGCTCAACTCGACGAAGTCCGGCGTGATGGCGGTCGCCAGCTCGACGACCGTCTCGTCACCCGCTGGCGCGCTCTCCTGCGGCAGGAAGCCCAGCGTGATGCCGCGCTCGAAGTTGACCTGTCCGTCGTCCGGCGCTTCGGTCTGGAGGATGAGCGAGAAGAGCGTGGACTTGCCCGCGCCGTTTGGCCCGACCAGCCCGATGCGGTCGCCACGGTTCACCTGCAACGACACATCGCTGAAGAGCGTGCGGCCACCAAAGGACTTCGAGATTTCAGATATTGTCAGCATCCAGAGCGGCGGATGGTGCGGATGCGCGGCGCGGCGCGCAAGAGGGGAGAAATCGTCCTGGTAAAATGGTGCTGCCACCCTGCCGGGCACATGGCGGTGAGAACAGCATTGCCGTCTGCGTCCCAAGGCGGCTAGCTTCCATCCATGAAGACACTGGCCGCGCCTCCCAAACCGGCTCGCAAACGCCGCGCCTCAAAGTGGCTTCCCAGCGGGGCCGGCCAAGTGGCCTTGTCCAAGGCGGCGGCAGACCAGTTCACGGATGGGTTGCTGGAAATTGCGTCGCGCCTCGACGGGCTGCCCCGTGACCTCGCCCGGAACCACGACCACTACCTGCACGGGCTGCCGAAGAAATGAAGCCGGTCTTCGCGGACACGTTCTTCTTCTTCGCGATTCTCAATCGCGCCGACCCGCTGCACCAGCGCGCCGCCGCCTTCAGCCGGAACACGCGTCTGCTGCGCATCACGACCGACTGGGTCATCACGGAAATCGCCGACGGATTGAGCCGGATCGGAGACCGGGAGCGCTTCATGGACCTCTACCGGCATATCCAGCTCAGTCCGGCCATCCGGGTGGTGCCCGCGTCGCGCGCTCTACTGGAGGACGCCATCGCGCTCTACGCCTCGCGCCCGGACAAGGACTGGCCGCTGACCGACTGCATATCCTTCGTGGTGATGCGTGATGAGGGCCTCACCCAAGCGCTCACCGGCGACCATCATTTTGAGCAGGCGGGCTTCACCGCGCTGTTAAAATGAGCCGGCGGTGACACCCCATCACGGATTGCGCGCTTCAAGCCCTTCCACGTCCACCTCGTAGATGTGGCCGGCTTTGCTCTTGGCAATGAGCCGAACTACCAGCGGCCCGGCGGGGACACCCTTCAACTCCTGCGTGAAGCACTGGATCGCATCGGTGCTGAAGACACCGTCCTTCGCCTTCTCGTCGCTCTCGCGGCCCTCGTCGTTCAGCGGAATGGCGTCGTAGTAGGTCCAGCGGATCTTCGCCAGTTTCGGGTCCGCGCCCGGGCGCAAGATGCGGACGCGCAGGCTTTCGATTTGCTCGGGCTGCGGTGGCTTGATGGTGACGCGGAGCTTGGTCGAGCCGTCGAGCAGCAGGAACTTGGGCGAGATGGTCACCGCACCGAAGGCCGGCGCAGCATCGAGTGCCGCCGCGTTGAAGTCCGCACGGATGACCTGGCCGGAGACGAGTGGGTGCGGCTTGGAAACGCCCACGGCGCGGCGGCCATCGGCGCTCAGACCGTGGTAACTCCAGATGGGAAGGAGCGCGCTGCCGAGGTCAAGCGGATCGTAGGAATCGCTGCCGTCGCGCGTGTAGCGGACAAGCTGCTCGCCCCGCACGGCGTGCGAGCCGTTGTGCGTGAGGGACAAGGTCTGGAGGCCAAGCACATGGTGGTAGCCGCCGAGCGGCTGGCCGCTCCAAGTGGCGAAGTGCAGCCGGTGCTGGTGCTCCGGCTTCCCGTAGCTCGCGAACCACGCGATGGTCGAGCCGTCGCCGCTGAGGACCGCCTGCGGTTGCGCGATGGGCCAGCCCAGGGACTCTGAACCGAAACCGTAGTTGCTGACTTTGCGCAGGCCGGTGCCATCGCCGTTCAGGGCGAAGGCGTTGTCCCGCGTGGTGAAGACAATGCGGCTGCCATCGCTGGCGATGCTCAGGCCGTCGTGCAGTTGGTAGTAGGTGAAGGTGGCGACCGTGTGGCCGTTGAACTTCGCCAAGTCCTCGTAGGAGAGCAGACGCTTGATGTCGGAGCCGTCCGTGTTCAGCGCGTAAATACCCCGGGCCGGCGAGAGGATGAACACCCGGTCGCCGCGCGCGGTGAGGCGCAGGCCACTGACCGCTTGCTCGCCCTCGGCGAAGCCGCCGGGCAGCTTGCGCTTGCCGGAGCCGTCGCTGTTCGCAAGCCACAACCCCTCTCGACCCGCCCACGCGACCACCTTGCCACCCGCGCTGAAATCCAGATGCCCGTGGGTGTCCCGCGTGCTCAACTGCACGAGGCTGCCACCCTGCGCGTCGAGGGTGAACGCCCCCTGCTGCGTCAGCAGGCCGATGCGCGAGCCGTCGGCGCTCAGACTCATGACGTTCACGTCCTTGCGCTGCGCCGCTTCCTCGGCGAACGCCGTGATCTTGTTGAACGTCACCCAGCGCTTCGCCCGCCAGCCTTCGCCAAGCGTGATGCCGGGCGGCTGGCCCGGCGCGGCGGTGTCCACGACGCTGAGGAAGATGGCCTGCACATCGGAGCGGTTGAAGGACTTCAGGCCATCGCCGGTGCGGAACACGACGATGCTCGCATCCATCTCGACTGCCTTGCCACGCAGCACCGCGCCGTTGCGGAAGCGCAGCTCGTCCTGCGCAGGCAGCGAGCCGGTCAGGAACAGCGCGGTGACAGACAGAGCGAGGAGGAGTTTGAGTTGTGACATAGGGGGAGGCTTTTGGTTGGCGGGAGAGTAGCAGGGAAGTCGGCGCGGGCAAGCGGGCGGAGTAACCAGTATTCAGTGTTCAGTATTCAGTGGGGGACGTGCCCTCGGACAGTGACTGAAAACTGAACGCTGCTTACTGAACACTATTCCTAAAAAACCTCCGGCACGCCCTCCTCCATGATGCGCAGGTGCTGCATGAACTTCTCGCGCCGCGCGATGTCCCGGAGCCAGCGCGGCGGCTCGTCCATTTCCTCGAAGGACAGCTTGAAGGTGCCGTAGTGCATCGGGACAAACCACTTTGCCTTCACTTCGCGGAAGACCTTCACCGCCTCGTCCGGCCCCATGTGGACGTTGCGGAAGCTCTCCGGGTAATACGCGCCGATGGGCAGCAGCGCGATCTCCGGGGAGAGACGTTCGCCGATTTCCTTGAAGCCGTCGAAGTAGGCGCTGTCGCCCGCGTGATAGACCGTGCGGCCCTGGTGCTCCAGCACGAAGCCGCCGTAGCCGCGATGATGATCGTGCAAGGTGCGCGCACCCCAGTGCTTGCAGGGCGTGAGCGTCACCTTCCAGTCGCCGTGGCTGAAGCTCTCCCACCATTGCAGCTCGACGATGCGGCTGAAGCCGAGGCCCTTGGCCAGCGGGGCCATGCCCCACGGCATCACGCCAATCTTTGGGTGCGGGAGCTTGCGGATGGACGGCTTGTGGAAATGGTCGAAGTGCGCGTGGGTCAGCAGCACGAGGTCAATCGGCGGCAGGTCGGAGATTTTCAGGCCGGAGCGCTTGAGCCGCTTCAGAAGAAACAGCCAGTTCGCGAAGTTCGGGTCAATCAGCGCGTTGAGGTCGTTGAACTGGACGAGGAACGACGCGTGGCCAATCCACGTCAGCGCGAGCTGGCCGCGCTCCAGTTTCGGAAACGCCGGCGGCTTGTGCTCGCCGAGCCGCCGCGTGATGAGCGCCTTCCACACCATCTCACGGAAGAAGGTGCGCGGATTGAATGCCTTCGTGGGCGTAAGCTCCTTCAACGACCTCGGCACCTTGCGGCGACCGGCAGCGGCGTGACCATGTCCCGAACCTGGCTCCATACGCGTGCTCCTGCTGACGCCGGCAACGTAGTAGCTCGACATTCCAATGTCGAGCATCGGGAACCGACAGTCGAAGCGGCTGCTGCCGTTTGCCGGCGGAATCTCGACATTGGAATGTCGAGCTACTTTCCCAAACCGAAAGCCAAAATTTGCGCTTTGCACAACCCGCGCCGCCACTCTTTCATCGCGGCATGACATTGGAAGAACGGCTCGACACCTACCTCCGCAACAAGCCCGTGCTGGGCAACGGCGTCTATCTGGCGAAGACCGCCGTCGTCCTCGGCGACGTGACGCTCGGCGACTACTCCAGCGTGTGGTTCGGCGCGGTGCTGCGCGGCGACATCAACCGCATCGTTGTCGGCGCGAACTCCAACATCCAGGACAACGCCGTGGTGCATCTCGCCGACGAGTTCCCCTGCCTCATCGGCGAGTGGGTCACGGTCGGCCACTCGGCCATCGTCCACGCCTGCACCATCGGCGACGAATGCCTCATCGGCATGGGCGCGACCATCCTCGACGGCGCGGAGATCGGCGCACAGAGCATCGTGGGTGCGAACGCGCTCGTGACCGGCGGGACGAAGGTGCCGCCCGGCTCGCTCGTGCTCGGCTCGCCCGCGAAGGTCGTCCGCGCGCTCACGCCGGAGGAACGCGCGGGCTTGAAATACTGGGCGGAGAAATACGTGGGCAACGCCGCCTTCTGCCGGAAGCACAACCTGAACATGGGCGCGCCGCTGGAGACGTGATTCCGCTGCTCGTGTCGCGAGCGCTCAATAATCCTTCAGCGCGCCCTTGCGCAGCCCGTCCTTCTCGGCCTCGGGCAGGCTGCGGTTGTAGCGGTAGATGGAATCCTCAAAGTCGCCGTAGAGCGGGTTCGGCAGCACGATGAAGCGGCGGCCGAACTCCTGCGCCAGCTTCTCCACCTCCGCGATGCGGCCCGCCGGATCCTTGCCGTCGAACCCGTCGCTGAGGTCGTTCAGGTTGTCGCCCATGAGCAGGACGATCTCGTGCGTGGCGCGAACAGCGGCGCGGCGCTTGGTCTTGCTGCCCTCGGCGGTGCGCAGCAGCAGGTGCGCGTCGTCCGCGTGCGGGAAACCCTTGGCGCGCAGGTTGGCCAGTGTGCCATCGCGCTCCTCGGTGCGGCGGTTCGAGATGTAGAAGACCTCCACGCCGCGCGACGCCGCGTGTTTCAGAAAGTCCACCGCGCCCGCCATCGCCTCGGCCCGCGCGAGGTCCACCCAATGCCGCCACGACGCGGTCGCGTAGCCTTGCCGGGTCTTGATGAGCCGCGCCTGATACGGGCTGTTGTCGAGCACGGTCTCGTCCACGTCCACGACCACAGCGCGTTTCTTGGGCGAAGGGTTCGCCTTCAACTCCTCGTCCAGCACGCGGCGCGCGAGGTTGAAGGCCTGGTGGCACAGCGCGCGATACTCGCCCGAGCGCTGCACCCACAGCACGGCCTGGACGGTGTGCTCGTTGGCCGGGTAGCTGACGGTGAGCGGTGCTGGTGCCAGCGATGGCGCGGCGGTCTGTCGAGGCGAGGAGCAGGCTGTCAGCGCGCACGCAGCCAGCGCGACGGCCCAGAGCAGGGCGGCGGGAAAAGGCTTCATCAGCTCACTTGCGTTCATGCGAGAGGAACCACTCATAGAGCTTCGGGTTGTTGTAGGTCGCCGTCCACGAGTCGTGGTTCGCCTCGGGATACACGGTGAGTTGCACATCCTTGACGCCGGTCTTCTTCAGCAGTGCGAGCAGGCGCTCCGACTCCGCCAGCAACACCACCGAATCCTTCGCGCCGTGGAACGCCCAGACGGGCGTGGCTTTGAGCGCCGCCGTCTTGCCGCGCGCGGGCAGGAGGAAGTCAATGGCGCTGCCTCCGCCGCAGATGGGCGCGACGGCGGCGAAACGCTCAGGAGCCTTCGCCAGCAAGGCCCACGAACCGTAGCCGCCCATGCTCAGGCCGGTGAGATAGACGCGGCTCTTGTCCACCTTGTGGCTGGCCTGCACGCGGTCAAGCAGGCCGAGAACCGCGTCGCTGTCCCAGCACTGGTCGTCGGGGCACTGCGGCGAGACGACGATGAACTTTTCGGCGAGCAGCCTGGTCGCCGTCTCGCGGTCCTTCCGCGCCTCGTCGCCTTCCTTTTTTGGCACGGGCGGATTCTTCTTCACGAGCTTGGGCGGGCCGTGGACGGCGACCTGCGTGAGATTCGTGCCGCGCTCGCCCGCGCCGTGGAGGAATAGGATGAGCGGCCACTTCGTCGCGGATTTGGCATCGTAACCGGGCGGCAGATAGAGGAGGTAACCCAGCTCGGCCTGCCGGGAGAACCGGCCGGAAAACCTCTGGCGGGTTTGCATGAGTTCGGGGTCGGGAGCCTGGGCGGTGGCGCTGCCGGCGGCGACAAGCAGCCAGCCAGCGGCGCACAGCGCGGGGAGCGGGCGGCGGAAGATTTTTGTCATAGGAGCGGCGGGAGTATTGCGGACCACCACGACGGAGGCAAGCCGCCCGCCTGCAAATGTCTTGTGACGCCGAAACGCGCCACGCTACGTTGACCGCGCATGAACGACGGCCCGGAAGCAGCGCCGGCCTGGTTTTGCGTGCGGTCGCAAATCAAGCACGAGCACATCGCCGCCGGCCACTTGAAACAGTTGCCGGAGGTGGACGTGTTCTGCCCGCGCGTGCGCTTCCAGCGCGCCACCCGGCGCGGCAAGGTGTGGTTCACCGAGGCGATGTTCCCGAACTACCTCTTCGCGCGCTTCGAGCTGCGCGATTTGCGCGTCATCAAGGCCGCGCACGGCGTCGCGGGCGTCGTCCACTTCGGCGACTACTTCGCGCCCGTGCCGGACGAGGTCATCACCGACCTGCGTGCGCGGCTGGATGAAACCGACCTCAAGGTGTTCCCTGACGCGGTGCAACCCGGTGACGAAGTTGTCATCGCGGACGGCACGTTCATGGGCATCACGGCGGTGGTGCAACGGTTGATGCCCGCGAAGGATCGCGTGCGCGTGCTCTTGGAATTTCTGGGCCGGCCGGTGGAAACCGAACTCGCCTCTGCCAGCCTCGTCAAAACCGGCGTCAACCCGCGCCTCGACTAACCCACATCATGGCCGTTCCGCTCTTCGACATCAAACCCCAGAACCACGCCCTCGCCAGCGACCTGCAAGCCGCCTTCGCGCGCGTGCTCGCGTCGGGCCAGTTCATCCTCGGCCCCGAGGTGCAGAACTTCGAGCGCCAGTGCGCGGAGTATCTGGGAGTGAAGCACGCGCTGGGTGTGTCGTCGGGCACCGACGCCATCCTGCTCGCGCTCATGGCGCTGGGCATCGGGCCGGGCGACGAGGTGATCTGTCCGAGCTTCACGTTCTTCGCCACGGCGGGCTGCGTCACGCGCACCGGCGCGCGGCCGGTCTTCTGCGATGTCCACGCCGACACGTTCAACCTCGATGTGGCCGACGCCGCGCGCCGCATCACGCCGCGCACCAAGGCCATCATGCCCGTGCATCTCTACGGCCAGGCGGCGGACATGACGGCGTTGAACGAACTTGCACGGAAGCACGGCATCAAGGTCATCGAGGACGCCTGCCAGGCCGTCGGCGCGACGCAGGGCGGCAGGCACGTCGGCAGCCTCAGGGACTTCGGCGCGTTCAGCTTCTTCCCGACGAAGAACCTCGGCGCGTTCGGCGATGCCGGCCTGCTCACCACGAATGATGACGCGCTCGCGCAGCAGGCCACGCTCCTGCGCAACCACGGCGCGCATCAGAAGTATTACCACCAGTTCGTCGGGGGAAACTTCCGGCTCGACGCCGTGCAGGCCGCGCTGCTCGCGGTGAAGCTGCCGCTCCTGGACGGCTTCGCGCGGAAGCGGACGGCGAACGCGGCGCGCTACACCGAACATTTCGCCAAGCTGCCCGGCGTCGGCACGCGGCTCCTCCTCCCGACGGCCCAGCCCGGCAACGGACACACATGGAACCAATACACTGTGCGACTGCCCGGCGCAGGCCGACGCGACGCGCTGCGCGAGTGGCTCGCCGCGCGGCAGATCGGGACGGAGATTTACTACCCGGTGCCGCTGCACGCGCAGGCGTGCTTCGCCTCGGCCGGCCAGACGGATGCGGACCTGCCAGTGTCCGCCCGGCTCGCGGGCGAAGTATTGAGCATCCCGATCTTCCCGGAGCTGACGGTGGCACAGCAGGACGAAGTGATTGTAGCGGTCTGCGAGTTCGTGGCGGCGGGAAACTAAGCGTGGTTTCGAGTTTGGGGTTTGGAGTTTCGGGTTGAGTTAGTTCGCAACTCCCCTTTCCATCCCAAGCCTACCCGAAACTCGAAACTCAAAACCCGAAACTTACTTGGCGATGCGCATCCTCCTCTTCGGCTCCAGCGGACAGATCGGCACAAACCTCGCGCTGCGCCTGCTGGCCGACAGGCACGAGGTCTTCGGCGTGGACAAGCGCGCGAACACCTGGACCGACCGCTTTCCCACGCTGCTCCAAGACCTCAGCGGACAACTGCCCGCGTCCGCCGCCGGCCTCGGCGACGCGGAATACCCCAAGGCTGACGTGGTCGTGCATCTCGCGGCGAACGCGAAAGTTCACCAGCTCGTGAAGGAGCCGCACCGCGCGTTGGAGAACATCACCGTCACGTTCAACGTGCTGGAATACTGCCGGCTGGCGCGCACGCCCGTCGTCTTCTCCAGCAGCCGCGAGGTCTATGGGGACATCCATCGCTTCGAGACGGCGGAGGCAAGCGCGGACTTCGCCTACACGGAGAGCACCTACTCGGCGAGCAAGATTGCCGGCGAGGCGCTGATCTATTCCTACGCGCGCTGCTACGGGCTGCCGTATCTGGTCTTCCGCTTCAGCAACGTCTATGGCCGCTTCGACAATGACACCGAACGCATGGAGCGCGTCATTCCGCTCTTCATCCGGCGCATCGCGTCGGGCCAGCCCATCACCGTCTTCGGCGCGGACAAGGTGCTGGACTTCACCCATGTGGACGACTGCGTGGACGGCATCGCGCGCGGAGTGGCGGCGCTGGCTACGGGCCGCGTGAAGAACGAGACGATCAACCTCGCGTGCGGCCAGGGCCACACCTTGATCCACATGGCGGAACTCGTCGGACAGGCGCTGGGCAAGCCGCCGCAAATCACCCTCGCCCCGACGCAACTGGGCGAAGTGACGCGCTACGTGGCGGACATCTCGAAGGCGAAGCAGCTCCTTGGCTACGCGCCGCAGGTGCCGCTGGAGCGGGGCATCCCGCGCGCGGTTGCGTGGTGCCGGGAGTGGGATGCGAGAAACCGGGACTGATGGCAATTGCGGCGGAAATTCCCCGTTGCCAAGGGGCGAGGGTTGCGCCACTTCCGCCACAAGCCCGAAAAGCCATGAACTCGCCGACTTTCCCCCGTCCGGCCGCGCCCGCGCACGGCTTCACCCTCATCGAACTCCTCGTGGTCATCGCCATCATCGCCATCCTGGCCGGGATGCTCCTGCCCGCCCTGAGCAAGGCGAAGGCGAAGGCCAAAACCACCCAGTGCTTGAGCAACAACTAGCAGGTTGCCCTGGCGACGATGCTCTACAAGGACGACAACGATGACCGGTATCCCTACGGCATCCGGATCAACACCCCGGCGGAGTATCTCGACCCCAGCGGCTGGGTCGCCCAACTCATCCGCCACATGGGCAACGTCACCAGCGGCCAGCCGAAGGCGCTCCTCTGCACGTCGGATCCCACGCCCAACCCGCCGGCGGGGGCACCGTTCGCGGTCCACTATCGGGGCAACCGGCAAGTCCTCCGTGATGTCCAGCTCACCGCCAGCGGTCCGGCGCCGTTGCGAGGTTCGATGATCCCGACCCCGGCCCTGATCAGCGTGCATACCGAGAAGGATTCCGGCAACGGACTGGTCCGGGGCCAGGGCGAGTTTGACAACATCCGCAACAATAGGAACACCCCGAACGCCAGCGGCAAATTCCGGTCCCCCGGCATGACCTGGCACAACTGGGGCATGACCTCGTCCGCAGCCGACGGGCATGTGGAGTGGTTGAAAATGCCGGCCTACAATCCGAACGCCGCCCCGCCCGTGGACCTGGAGCATTTGGGTGACATCCTGGGGGACGATCAGACCGGCATGAACTATCCCAAGAACGGCCATCAAAAGCACTTTCTGCGTCAGCGCAATGGCGGTGGTGGTTTCTGAAAGCCGGCCGACGAGGTGGCTCTCCCTCCGCTTGGCAGCCATAGTCTGAGTGCTACGCTGTCGCCGTGCGTCGCCTCCTCGTTTCCGCGCCCCTGGTTGCCTCCGCCACGCTGGCGGCGGCTCCGCTCGTCCAGTCCACCTACACGGGCATGTGCAACGCCTCGGCCGCCGTGGCGTTGGATGACCGCCATTTCGCCATCGCCGACGACGAGGAGAACCTCATTCGCATCTACCGCGCCGACCAGCCCGGCGCGCCCGCCGGTGAGTTCGACGCCGCGCCGCACCTCGATCTGGCGCGCAAGTCACCGGAGACCGACATCGAAGGCGCGGCCCGGCTGGGCGACGTGGTGTTCTGGATCACGTCACACAACCGCAACAAGAACGCCAAAAGCCGTCCGAACCGCCTGCGGCTCTTCGCCACGGAGATCGTCCGCACCGGTGCCGCGCCTCAGTTGAAGCCCTCCGGCTCGCCCTGCCTTGAGCTGTTTGACGCGATGCGAGCGGACGCACGGCTGCGGCCGTTCAAGCTTGAGGCCGCCGCCGAGCGCGCGCCCAAGGACCGGGACGGCTTCAACATCGAGGGCTTGTCCGCCACGCCGGACGGCCACCTGCTGCTGGGCTTCCGCAATCCCATTCCCAAGGGCCGGGCGCTGCTCGTGCCCGTCCGCAACCCGCTGGCGGTGGTGCGCGGCCAGCCGCCCCAGTTGGGCGACCCCATCCTGCTGGACCTCGGCGGGCTGGGCGTGCGTTCGATGGACTGGTGGGAGGGCCGTTATTGGATCGTGGCCGGCGACTACGACGGCCATAGGCGGGCGAAGCTGTTCCAATGGGACGGCCAGCGCGTGCGGCGGGTGGCGGTGGACTTCTCCGGTTTCAACCCCGAGGCGCTGGCCTTCCATCCCGGCCGCGACGCGGTGCAGTGCTTCAGCGACGACGGGAAGCGCGAGATCGGTGGCACGAACTGCGAAGACTTGCGCGACCCGGCGCAGCGCCGCTTCCGCAGCTTGTGGGTGCCGCTGAAATAGGGGCCGTCCGAATTCCTGGCCGCCCCCCGCCGTCCATTGCGCCTAACTTTCACACGCCAATCATGTTCATCCTCGACGCCCATCTCGATCTCGCCATGAACGCGCTGGAGTGGAACCGCGATCTTACGTGGTCCCTCGAACGCATCCGCCGCCGCGAACTCAACCAGACCGACAAGAAGGACCGCGGCAACAACACGCTCTGCTTCCCCGAGCTGCGCCGCGCGGAGATCGGCCTCTGCGTCGCCACGCAGATCGGGCGGTGGTCGCCCTACTTCCCCCGGCTGCCGGGCTGGGCCTCGCCGCACCAGGCCTGGGCGCAGACGCAGGGCCAGCTCGCGTGGTATCGCGCGATGGAGGAGGCGGGCGAACTCGTTCAAATCCGCAACCGCGCCCAGCTCGAAGCGCACTTCAAGTTCTGGCAGAAACTCCCGCCGCCGGACGAGAAGGCTTACATCGTCGAGTCCCGTCGCCAGCCCGCCAAGCCGCCCATCGGCTACATCCTCAGCCTCGAAGGCGCGGACTCGCTCATCACGCTGAAGCACCTCGAGCGCAGCTACGCGGACGGCCTGCGCGCGCTCGGTCCGGCGCACTACGGTCCCGGCGTCTATGCCCACGGCACGGATGCGCTGGAGCCGCTGCCCGCACGCGGCAAGGAACTGCTCAAGGCGATGGACCGCCTCGGCATGATCCTCGACAGCACGCACCTCAACGACGCCTGCTTCTGGGATGCGCTGGACATCTTCCAAGGCCCCGTCTGGGCGAGCCACCAGAACTGCCGCGTGCTCGCGCCGTGGAACCGCCAGTTCGCCGACGACCAGATCAAGGCCGTCGTCGAGCGCGGCGGCGTGCTGGGCATGGCCTTCGACGCGATCATGATGGTGCCAGGCTGGATTCACAACCGGAGCAAGCCCTCCGATTTCAACCTCAAGATCGAGCGCATCTGCGAGCACATTGATCACATCTGCCAGCTCGCCGGCAGCGCGAAGCACGTCGGCATCGGCACGGACCTCGACGGCGGCTTCGGCAACGAGCAGACGCCGATGGACCTGAACTCGATCTACGACCTCCAGACGATCCCCGGCCTGCTCAAGCAGCGCGGTTACAAGAAGGCGGAGATCGAAGGCATCATGTCGGGCAACTTCCTGAACTTCCTGCGGAAACACCTGCCGGCGTGACGTTCGGCAGGCGAGGCAATGCCGGGCGGGCGCGCAGCGTCCAACGCGCCATGCCTAAACTTCGTTTCGCGCTCGCCATGCTGCTGGCCGGCGCCCTGTCACTGTCTGCCGCATCCATCACCGAGCAGCTTGCCGCCGCGAAGTGGACCCAGCACGCCAAGGCCCCCGGCTACTCCGAAGGCCCGACCTGGCTCAACGGCGAGGTCTTCTTCTGCTCCGGCGCGCTGCTCAAGGTGGACAAGGCCGGCAAGGTCTTTCCCTGGCTCGACATCGGCCCCGCCGGCACGTTCCTGCGCCGCGACGGGCAAATCCTTGTCGTGGACAACAAGCACAAGGCGGTTCTCGCACTCGCCACCAACGGCGTTGCCTCCGTGCTGGCGGACCAGTTCGAGGGCAAGCCCCTGCGCGGCCTCAACGACGTCACCGTGGACGCGCGCGGCAACATTTACTGGACCGACCCCGAAGGCTCCTCGCTCGCGAAGCCCGTCGGCGACATCTACCGCCTGAGCGTCGCGGGCAAGGTCACGCGCGTCGCCAGCGGCTTCGCGTTCCCCAACGGCCTCGACGTGGATCCCGCGAGCAAGTTCCTCTACCTCATCGAGTCGCAGTCCAAGAAAATCCTCCGCCTCGCGCTGCCGGCGAGCGACGCCGCGCCGCTCGGTCCGCCGGAACTGTTTTACGATCTCGGCGGCAGCGGCGGCGACGGCTGCGTGTTCGATGCGGCGGGAAACTTGTGGGTCGCCGACTTCCACCGGCCCGAGACGAAGAAAGGCCGCATCACCGTGCTCAGCTCCGAGGGCAAAGTCCTCGGCCAGCGCGATGTGCCCGCGCAGGTCGTGAGCAACATCACGTTCGGCGGCGCGAATCACGACGAAATCTTCTGCACCACCGGCACGCCCGACGGAGTGTTCCACGCGAAGGTCGGCGTGAAGGGTTTTGCCGGCCATCCGGGCGCGGAACTGAAGCCGCTCCGCACGCTCGCCACGCTGCCGCACGAGGGCGCGCACCCGCTGCACGCGCGGCGCTTCGGCGTGCCCGGCAACATCGGCATCTCGCGCGGCTGGTATCTCTGGCGCAAGTTCGACCGCGCGACGTGGACCGGCGAATTCGAGCACGAGGGCAATGGCGAGGTCTTCACCGCCAAGATTGTCCCCTGGGCCACCACCTACCGCCACCTCACCTATGGCGCGCATGTGGACGAGCCGCTCCCCGGCGAGCGCGTGAACTGCTTCTTCAATCCCGACGGGGACAAGCGGCGTGGCTGGCTGGTGCATTATCAGGACGAGGTTTGCCAGATGAAGGGCCACAACCACGCGTGGATCATCCAGTCCGTGAAGCCCGGCGGCCGCGAATTCAGCGCGCAAGTCTTCGCCGGTGACAAGCCCTTCGAGGACAAGCCCCGCGACTTCACGCTCGCCGCCGACGCCAAGTTCTTCCGCAATGGCCAGCGCACCGAATCGCCCGCGCTGAAGCCCGGCGACCGCCTCTACTTCACCTGGACCAAGGACGGCGACCGCCGCCTCGTGCGCCTCGTCACGGATGACGCGAGCCTCGACGCCGTGAAGAAGATCGAGTCCGACGCGGTCGCCGCGCGCATTGCAAGAGAGGGCCTGACTGGTCAGATCGAGGCTGTGAACGGCGAGACCGTTCACTTCCTCATCCATTCCTCGTATTGGTTCCAAGGCAACCAACTGAAGCCCGGCCAAGCCATGCAACTCCGCGCCACCGACGCGCAGTTCGCCCCCACCGGTGACGTCATCGAAGCCGAACTCGTGACCCGCAAGAACCTCGGCACCTACGGCTCCGGCGTGAACGAGACGACGCTCAAGCTCAAGCACCCCGCCGACGCGAAGAAGCTCACCGCGTGGAAGAAGAGCCAGGTTGTGCGCGCGATTGCCAAGTAGGCCGGACCTCCGACCGGGTTGGCGATGCCATTGGAATCCGCAGTGGGAGCGGCCGAAAGAAGCGGAAGAGGTCGAAAAGGCGGCTGTTTGGTCCGGTCTTGGTGGGATGAGGCAAAGCCACCCAACGGGCAGGTGGCAACCGGTCATCGCTGCCCTTCCTTTCGAACTCTTTCGCTTCTTTCGGCCACTCCCACTGCGGAGCTTGGGTTCAAACCAACTCCGCGATGGGCTGGCCGCCCTCGGTGACGATGGGCACGGGCCGGCCCTGGCGATCCAGCCAGTGCGTGGCGGTGTCAATCCCCAGGTGCTGGTAAACCGTCGCCGCCAAGTCCGACGGGCCGACGGGCCGCGTGGCGATGTCCGAACCCCGGCGGTCCGTGCTGCCGATCACCTGCCCGTGTCGCATCCCGCCGCCGGCCATCACCATGGACATCACCCGTGTCCAGTGATCGCGTCCGGCGTTCTTGTTGATGACGGGCGACCGGCCAAATTCGCCCATCATCAAAATCAGCGTGCTGTCGAGCAGGCCGCGGCTTTCCAGGTCGGTGACGATGGCGTGCAGCGTCTGGTCCACGCGCGGGAGCAGCGGCTTGAGGCCCTTCTCGATGCCGCCCCAGCGGACTTCGTCGCCGTGATGGTCGAAGTAGCCCCACGCGCCGCTCACGAGCACGAAGGTGACGCCCGCCTCCACCAGCCGCCGCGCGAGCAGGGCCTTCTCACCCATGCTGGTGTCGCCATAGAACGCGCGCATGGCGGGCGTTTCCTCGTCGAGATTGAAGGCGCGCTGGGCGCGGCCCGACATGACCACGTCGTAGGCCTGGTGCGTGTATTGGTCCGCCGCCGCCACCGCCGGGCTGTGGTCCAGCGAGCGTTTCAGCCGGTCCAGGTTTTCCTGCAATGACTGCCGGTCGCCGAGGCGCTCGACGGAAATTCCCTCCGGCAAGGTGAGCTGGCCGGCGAGCTCCTTGCCGTTGACCGGCTCGAAGGCGCTGCCCAAGTCACCGGCACCCCACACGTCCGACTTCCACGAATCGGCCAGTCCGACGAAGCCCGGCAGGCCCGGTGCGTTCGGCCCGCGGAGCTTCGCGGCCACCGCGCCCATGCTGGGATAACCGCCGCCGTCCTTGCCGTCGTTGGTGCGGCGCGCGAGCGGGTTGCCCGCCTGCATGGTGATGGGCGTGTGGTTGCTGGCGTGGCAGTCCACCGAGCGCAGGAGCGTGAGCTTGTCCATCAGCTTCGCGGTCAGCGGCAGGTGCTCGCAGACGTGGACGCCGGGCAGCTTCGTGGGGATGTCGCCAAACGGCCCGCGAATCTCGCGCGGCGCGTCGGGCTTGGGATCCCACATGTCAATGTGGCTCGGCCCGCCGGAGAGCCAGAACAGGATGACGCTGGTCTTGCGCTGGGGCCGGCCCGCCGCCGAGGCCAAGGCCCGCTGGCGCAGGAGTGCAGGCAGGGAAAGGCCGGCTATTCCTTTCAACCCGGTCTGGAGGAAGCCTCGGCGGGAACTGCCCACCCGCAGCAGGTCTCCGCCCGACGGACCAAACCACGGCAATACGCCGCTGCGGGCGTGTTCGATGCGATGGGCATTGGGGTTCATCGGTGACTGGAATGCTCCTCTCCGGCACTAATGTCAAGCCCGCCGCCGGACTGCTTCAATGGCTCGAAGTGAGCACGAGAACCTGCTCCAGCGTGGAGATGCCCTCGCGGACCTTGTCGAGGGCGACGGCGCGAAGGTTCTTCATGCCCTGCGAGACGGCGACCTTCGCGATCTCGGAGGCGCTGGCGCGGGCGATGACCAGTTTGCGGATGTCATCGCTCACGGTCATGATCTCGATGATGGCGCAGCGGCCCGCGTAACCGGAGTTCTTGCAGCGGTCGCAGCCGTTGCCCTTGAAGATCTGCGCGCCAGCGAAGAACTTCGGGTCGAGGTCGAGCTGCTCGTAAATCTTCGTCGGGTAATTGACCGGCTCCTTGCACGCCGGGCAGATGCGGCGCATGAGGCGCTGGGCGCACGAGAGGATCACCGAGCTGGAGATGAGGAACGGCGCGATGCCCATGTCGTCCAGGCGCGAGATGGCGCCGGGGGCGTCGTTGCAGTGCATCGTCGAGAGCACCTGGTGGCCGGTGAGCGCGGCCTCGACGGCGATCTCGGCGGTTTCCTCGTCGCGGATTTCCCCGAGCATGATGATGTCCGGGTCCTGGCGCAGGATGGAGCGCAGCGCGGAGGCGAAGGTCAGGCCGATCTCCTTCTTCACCGGCACCTGGTTGATGCCGGGGATCTGGAACTCGACGGGATCCTCGACGGTGACGATGTTGTAGTCGGGGTTGTTAAGCTCGTTGAGCGCGGAGTAGAGCGTGGTCGTCTTGCCGGAGCCGGTGGGGCCGGTGACGAGGATGAGGCCGTGCGGCGCGTCCACGGCGGCCTTGAAGCGTTTGAAGGAATCGGGGTCGAGGCCCAGCTTGTCAATGCTCGCGGTGAGGTTCGACTTGTCGAGGACGCGCAGCACGCACTTCTCGCCGTGGACGACGGGGAGGAAGGAGACGCGCAGGTCAATGTCCTTGCCCGACACGCGCATCCTCATGCGGCCGTCCTGCGGGAGGCGGCGCTCGGCGATGTCGAGGTTCGACATGATCTTGATGCGCGAGGTCAGCGCCATCTGGAGGGACTTGGGCGGCGGCGGCATGTCCATCAGCGCGCCGTCCACGCGGTAGCGGAGGCGGACGGACTTCTCGAACGGCTCGATGTGGATGTCGGAGGCGCGGTCGCGGATGGCCTGGACGAGGATGAGGTTGGCGAGCTTGATGACGGGCGCCTCCTCGCCGGCGGCGGCGAGCGCGTCCACGCTGGCGTCGTCGGTCTGCTCGGCCACCAGCTCGGCCCCCTCGGCGTCGGCGTCCATCTCGGCCGACTTCTTGATGATCTCCTCCATGCCCCCGCCCTTGGAGGTCTCGAGGTTGTTGATCTTGTCGAGGATCGCCTTCTCGGAGGCGATCATGGGCGTGACGTCCAGCTTGGTGATGCGCTTGACGTCGTCGAGGGCGAGGACGTTGAGCGGGTCGGCCATCGCCAGGAACAGCTTGTTGTCGAGGCGGGAGACGGGGAGGACTTTGTAGTTGAGGGCGACCTCGCGCGGGACGAGGCCGGCGATCTCGGGAAGGATGCCGGCGCGGGCGAGGTTGACGGGCGGGGTGTTGAGCACGCGGCCCATTGCGACGACCATGTCGGAGTCGCTGACGTAGGCCTTGTCAATGAGCAGCTTCAAGAGCCGTGTGCCTTCCTTCTTCTGGAGCGCGACGAGCTCCTCGACCTGCTGGGCGGTCAGCAGGTTGTCCTCGACCAGCGCGTCGGCGATGCGCTCGCCGAAGGATTTGACAGGGGCGATGCTGCTCACGGTGGTTTAACGGAAGACTTTCTTGAGCGCCTTCACCAGGTCCGGCGGCGAGGTCATATACCAGATCAGGCGGTTCGGGGTGGCGGCCTGCAGCTCGGCGGCGGCCTGTTTGTTGAAGGGATTCGCGGTGGCCACCAGCACGGACTTGCTCATGCGGTCGAAGGGCAGGATGCACCACTTGAGGCAGAGGGCGCGGGGGAAACCCTTCGCCAGCTCGTTGTCAACGTCGTATTTCTCCAGCGGCAGGTAGCCGATGCGGGCGCGCTCGGTGATGAGCTTCAGGGACTTGTCGAGGCCCAGCACGCCCTTGTCCGCCATGACTTGGAGGAACGGCTCGTTGACCTGCGTGACCGGCTCCGGGCCGGGCGTGAACCACAGCCGGCCGAAGTCCTGCGCGTTGACAAGCTTGCCGTCCACGAAGATGCGCTGCATGGCGGCCTTGCCGTCGTCCTGGTCGGCCGCCACCTTGCCCGCGAGGCCGCCGGGCCGCGCCTTGCCGGGTTCGGTGGCCAGGGCGCCAGGCCCCGCCGCCTCCGGCATGGCGGAGCGGCCGGCGAAACTGTTGGTCTTGTTCTCGATGTCGTTGAGCGCCTTGCGCACATCGGGATCGTCGGGGAAGCGCTGGAGGATCGTCTCATACTCCATGATGGCCGACGAAAGCTGCCCGAGCTGGACGTAGGCCTCGGCGATGCGCTTGGACGTGTCCACCACGTCCTTCTGCATCCCCAGCTTCATGTAGGCCTCCTTGAGGATTTCCAGCGACTGGTAGTCGAGCGGCTGCGACTGAGTGATCACGCGGAACATCTCAATCGTCTGCTGCAACTGCGCTTCTTCGCCGGGAGACAGGGTGGCCATTTGCTGGGCGTTATCTCGCATGGAAAAAGCACGCCTGTCGAGCGTGCTTTTCCCTTGGGGCGAGCGGCGTCAGCCGGGCAAACTCCGCCGGCGCCGTTTCGCGGCCTGCTTCTGCCTGGCCTCGCCCGGCTGGACCTGGCCGCCACCGCTTCGTCCAAACCCGCCGGCGTCTTCGCCTCAAACCAGGGTGTCCGCCAAGCCGCCGACGGGCGCGCCATCAAACCGCCCAGCGGAGCTGCCAGCGACCGGAGCAACGCTCCCGCCGGAACCCAGCCACTTCGAGCTATGGCGTCCGGCCAGCGCGTTGCTTATGCTCCCGGCCACATGAACCTCGCTCTGGCCTCGCTCATGGCGTTTCTGCTGTCCGGCGCGCTCGCGGCGGCGGCGACCGTCGCCCGCTGGGATTTTGGCGCGGAGGAGCCGACGCGCCTCACGCCCCACGGCGGCGTGCATCGCGACGTGCCCGGCCCGCGCCCGCCGGAATTCCCGGACTTCGACGCGGGCAACACCGCCGTGCAGCTCGACGGCAACGGGGCGCGCTTCACCTTCGAGGATCCCGGCACGGGCAGCGGTTTTGATTTCACCAACGGCGACGCCCTCACGCTCGAAGCCTGGGTGAAGCTCGATGACCTGCGCGCCGGGGAAAACCTCTACGTCATCGGCAAGGGCCGCACCGGCGCGGCGGGTTTCACGGCGGACAATCAAAACTGGGCGCTGCGCGTGCGCGAGCAGCGGGGCCGGGCCTGCGTGAGTTTCCTGTTCGCCACCGTGCCCGTCAGCGGCGCTCCGAAGTCCGACCAGCACTGGCATCGCTGGACCACGACCGACGGCTTCGCCGCCAAGTCCGGCTGGCATCACATCGCGCTGACGTATCGCTTCGGCGAACCGGCGTCGGTGCGCGGCTGGCTGGACGGCCAGTCGCTCCCCGGCGCGTGGGACATCGGCGGGCCGACCACCGCGCCGCCGGTCGTGGACAATGACGCCGTGTGGATCGGCTCCTCCAGCGGCGGCGCGCCCGCCAACAGTTTTCGTGGGGCACTGGATGCCGTGGCCGTGCATCGCGGCGCGCTCCCCGACGAGGTGCTCAAGCAACGCTTCCGCCGCACCGGCGGGCCGGTCGTGACGCGGCTGGCGAAGGAAACGTTGCCCGACTTGGGCGCGCTGCCGACGGGCCGGGTGCGCGTGACGTTCCATGAAAAGATGCCGGCCCACGACCGCTGGCTGAACGACGGCGAGGCGTGGCCGGCCGAGACAGCGCATTGGACGGGGGAAAGTTTCCTCCTGCCGCGCCTGCCGGTGCGCTACGACGACTGGGGCATCCGCGAGGCTTGGAAAGCGCCGACGCTCGTGCGCCTCGCGGCGGACGTGACGCTCCCGCCGGGCAAACAGCGCTTCGTGATGCGCGCGCGGGCCTTGGGCCGGTTGTGGGTGAACGGCGTGGTCGTCGCGCGGACCGCGGGTCTCACGAAGTCTCCGCCCGATGGCGAGGAACCGGTCGCGCCCGTCACGGAGCCGCCCTTACCCGGCGTGCGCCGGCGGCGTATTGGCAGCAGGAAACTTTTGGCGAAGCGGAGATTCCCGCCGACGGCAAGTGCCGCATCGTGCTGGAAACGGTGGTCGGCGGCCCTCGGATGCGAGCCGAGACCAGCGAGTTGTGCGCCGCCGTGCAGACGGCGGATGGCAAGAGTTTCCATGTCCTACAGCCAACGGGAATTTCCACGCCACTGCCGCTGACAGATGCCGCTGTCGAGCCGGCGCTGGCGCGGATGGAAAACGAGTTAACGCGCCATGACGACGTCACGCGCCGCACGGCAGCCGCGAGCCGCGCGGCCTTCTGGCAGCAACGGCACGAGTTGGCCCGGCAGTGGGCGCGGCAGCAGCCCGCCCCGGTCGTGCCCCGGGGCGCGCGCCATCCCATTGATGCGTTTCTGACCGACAAAATCCAAACGGCCCTGGCCGACTCCGCGAAGACGCCGCCGGAGACCGCCAAGCAATTTCACAGCACCGTGCTGCCGATCCTGCGCGACGAGTGCTTCCGCTGCCACGGCGAGAAGGAAAAGGGCGGCCTGCGCCTTAACAGTCGCGCCGCCGCGCTCAAGGCCGGGGAATCGGAGAAGCCCGCCGTCGTCCCCGGCAATCCTGCGGCCAGCGAACTGATTCGCCGGCTGCGCACCAAGGACGAGAGCGAGCGCATGCCGCCGAAGGGCGACGGCTTGAAGCCGGAGCAAATCGCCGCGCTGGAAAACTGGGTGAAGCAGGGTGCGCTCTGGCCGGCCCCGCCGCTGGCACCGGCTGAAGTCGCCGCTTCTGCGCCGCTCGATGACGCGGCCTTCCTCCGCCGGCTCTCGCTCGACACCGTGGGCGTGCCGCCCGGCGAGGCGGAGTTGCGTGCCTTCCTCACCGACCGCTCGCCGGACAAGCGCCCGCGCGCCATTGACCGCCTGCTGGCCGACGAGCGCTGGGCCGACCACTGGATGGGCTACTGGCTCGATGTGCTGGCCGAGAATCCCGCGCTCATCAACGCCTCGCTCAACAGCACCGGGCCGTTCCGCTGGTTCCTGCACGACGCGCTCCGCGACAACCAGCCGCTGGACCGGTTCGTGACCGAGCTGATTTTGCTGCGCGGCAGCCCGCACACCGGCGGCAGCGCGGGCTTCGGCCTCGCCGCCGAGAACGACGCGCCCTTCGCCACCAAGGGCCAGGTCATCGCCAGCGCGTTCCTTGGGATTGAACTGCAATGCGCCCGCTGCCACGACTCGCCGTATCACAGCACGAAGCAGCGCGACCTCTACGCGCTCGCCGCGATGTTCGAGCGCAAGACCGTCACCGTGCCGAAGACCAGCATGGTCCCGGCGGCGTTCTTCGAGAAGAAGGTCCGCGAGCCGCTCATCAAGGCCACGCTGAAGCCCGGCGAGCCGGTCGCCCCGGTCTGGCCCTTCGCCGCCGTCACCGGCAGCAGCGACGCCGCCGCGCTCCAGCCGCTGCTCCAGTCGGCCACCGACCCGCGCGAGCGCCTCGCCGCGCTCATCACCGCACCGCAGAACACGCGCTTCACCCAGGTGATGGTGAACCGCGTCTGGCGGCGGTTCATGGGCGCGGGACTGGTCGAACCGGTCGCCGACTGGGAAGGCCGCACGCCCAGCCACCCCGCGTTGCTCGACTGGCTGGCGCGCGAGTTCATCACGCACGGCTACGACGTGAAGCACGTCGCCCGGCTCATCCTCACTTCCCAGACCTATCAGCGCGCCGCCACCGGCAACAACCTCGCGGCGACGGCGGAGTTGAGCTTCTTCAACGCTCCCGAGCGCCGCCGCCTTTCCGCCGAGCAGGTCGTGGACGCGCTCTTCACCGCCACCGGCCAGCGCATGGACGTGGAGGAAATCACCTTCGACCCCACCGGCCGGCGCGACGAGGGCAAGCGCATCACGCTCGGGCGGGCCACGCGCGCGTGGATGCTGTGCAGCCTCACGAACGAACGCGACCGGCCCAGCCTGAGCCTGCCGCGCGCCCAGGCCGTGTGCGATGTGCTGGAAGCGTTCGGCTGGAACGGCAACCGGCAGGCGCCGCGCACGGACCGCGAGACGGCCCCGAACGTCCTTCAGCCCGGCGTGCTCGCGAACAGCACGTTGTCCGTCGCCTTGAGCCGCGCCGCGCAGGGCAGTGCGCTGGCGGAGTTGGCCGTGACCGCGCCGTCGCCCGAGGCGTTGGTCGAGTCGGTTTTCCTCCGCTTCCTCAGCCGGTTCCCCAGCGTGGCGGAACGGGCGCGCTTTGCGAATCACCTGCGCGCGGGCTTCGACGGACGGCGGGTGCCCACCGCCGAAGTCCGCACGCCGCAGCCGTGGCCGCCCCTGCCCCGCGTGACCTGGTATAACCATGTGCGCCCCGAGGCGAATGTCATCGCGCAGGAACTCGAGCGCCGCACGCGCCTCGGCCCGCCGCCGGACGCGCGCCTGCGGCCGGAGTGGCGCGAGACCTTCGAGGACTTCGTCTGGAGCCTCATGACCGCGCGGGAATTTGTCTGGCTGCCGTGAAGCGAACCTTGAATCCAAACGTATGAACCGCCGCCAATTTCTCTCCGCCACCGGCACCGCGCTCGGGGCCGGCCTGCTGCCTGCGTCCGCCGCGCCCGTGCTCAAGGGCAGGGCCGAACACGTCATCTCCATCTGGCTCGGGGGCGGCATGGGGCAGATTGACACCTTCGACCCCAAGCGCCGCGGCGACCCGGCGAAGAAGCTCGCCGGCTCCTACTACGACAGCATCGCGACCGCCGTGCCGGGCGTGCGCCTGTGCGAGCACTTCAAGAACCTGGCCCCGCTCATGGAGCGCGTGACCGCCGTCCGCACCGTGAATCACAACGTGATTGACGAGCACGCCGCCGCCACCAACCGCATGCACACGGGCCGCGCCATCAACGGCACCGTCACCTATCCCTCGCTCGGCTCCATCATCGCCCACGAGCGCGGCGCGGCGGCGGACGGCGCGCCGCCCTACGTGCTCATTGGGTATCCGAACGTCACGCGCGGCCCCGGCTTCCTTGGGGCGAAAGCCGGCTATCTCTACCTCACCGACACCAGCCAGGGACCGGCCGGGCTCTCCCGCCCGGAAGGCATCACCGCCGGCCGGCAGGCGCGGCGCGAGGCCTTCCTCCGCGACTTGCAGCAGCAACAGCCTGCCACGGCCGACGCCCGCCTGCGCGACTACGATGCCGCCATCGCGCAAAGCCTGAAGTTAAGCGGCCCGGAGTTCACCCGCAGCTTCAACCTGGCCGAGGAAAAGGGCGACTTGCGCACACGCTACGGCGGCGAGTTTGGCCAGCGCTGCCTGCTCGCGCGCCGGCTCATCCAGCGCGGCGTGCGCTTCATCGAGGTGTCCCACAACCTGAACTTCCTCAATGGCACGGGCTGGGATGTCCACAACGTCGGCATCCTCAAGCAGCACGAGCTGATCCGGGAACTCGACACCGCCGTCACCACGCTCATCACCGACCTCGAAAGCCATCGGCTGCTGGACAAGACGCTGATCGTCATCACCACGGAGTTTGGCCGGCCGCCGGAGTTCGACAGCGGCGGCGGGCGCGGCCACCAGGGCAGCGCCTTCTCCTGCGTGCTGGCCGGTGGCGGGCTGAAGCATCGCGGCGCCTATGGCGAGACCAACGAGCTGGCCAAGAAGATCGTCGCCGACCCCGTGAGCGTCCCCGACTTCTTCGCCACCATCCACGCCGCCGTCGGCGTGGACTACACGAAATACCTCTACGACGGCGACCGCCCCGTGCCCGTCACCGACAACGGCCAGCCCATCGCGGCGCTGTTCTGACCCCGGCGCACTTCGAACACGAGTGGCGACGGGCATCGGCGAAATGGAGCGGGCGGGATGTGAATGTGTGCTGGGCGGATTTACCAACGGCAGTCGTCAATGGATTTAACACCTTGATCCGCCACGCGCCAGCGCGTGCCCTCACGCCGGCTGCATCACCGGAGCTGCAACCGGCGCAACCACGCGCCGGGGCCGGTTGATGATCTCGCGGTCAATCACGCCGTCCTTCATGTGGACCACGCGCTGGGCGCGCTCGGCGACCTCGTTGCCGTGGGTGACGAGGACGATGGTTTTGCCCTCGGCGTTGAGGCGGTCGAAGGTGTCGAGGATTTCGAGGCCGGTCTTGGAGTCGAGGTTGCCGGTCGGCTCGTCGGCGAGGATGAGCAGCGGGTCGTTCACCAGTGAGCGGGCGATGGCGACGCGCTGCTGCTGACCGCCGGAGAGCTGCTTGGGCCGGTGGTCAAGGCGCTCGGCCAGCCCGACCATCCTGGCGAGGCGCTCGCAGTGTTCGAGGCAGGTGGAGAGATCACGGCCCTGGTAGAATAGGGGAACGTGAATGTTCTCGATGACGGTGAGCTGCTGGATGAGGTTGTAGCTCTGGAAGACGAAGCCCAGCGTGCGCCCGCGGAAGGCGGAGAGCGCGTCGTCGTCCATGGTCGCGACATCCTCGCCGCCGAGGTAATACTTGCCGGCGCTCGGGCGGTCGAGACAGCCGAGGACGTTGAGGAGGGTGGACTTGCCGGAGCCGGACGCGCCCATGATGGCGACGTATTCGCCGGGCATGATGGTGAGGTCCACGCCGCGCAGGGCGCGCACCTCGACATCGCCCATCCGGTAAACCTTCTCCAGCCGCTCGATGCGGATGATGGCGCGGTCGCTCATGGAGCGGAGGAACTGCGGGCAGGGCGCTCGGCGGTGCGGGCGGGCTTCTCGGTGGCGGGCTTGTCGGTCGTGCGCTCGGGCTTGGCCGGCTTTTCGGGGCGCGGGGTGGAACTTGTGGTTTTGGCGGAGTTGCTGCCGCTCGACACGCGGACGCCCGGCGGCAAGGCGTGGTCCTTGGTGGACTTGTGGGCCGGCGGTGCCACGGGCGGGAGCTTGGGCAGCGGGCGGTTGGTGCCTTCCTCCTCGTGGTTCAGCACCGAGCCGTCGAGGGAGATGGTGTCGCTGTTGGCCAGCGCGGAGAGGAGCACGCGGTCGCCCTCGGCGAGGCCCTTGCGGATTTCAATCATGCGGTCGTTGAACAGGCCGACCTCGACGGGCACGGACTGGTCTTTCTCGTCGCGCTGGACGAAGCAGACCTGCTGGCCCTTGACGGTGGTGACGGCCTGGATCGGGACGGTGAGGACTTGCTGGAGGTTGGTGACCACGATCTCGGCGCGGCCGGAGACGCCCGGCTTGATGTCGGAGAGGGACTCGTTGATCCAGACCTCGGTCGTATAGACCTTCATGTTCGGGTTGTAATAGCGGCTGGTGGTGTCGGGCAGGACGGCGACCTTCTTGACGATGCCGGTGAACTGCTTGTCGGGCAGCGAGTCAATCGTGACGTAGGCGCCGAGGCCGGGCTTGACCTGCCGGACGTGCGACTCGTGGACCTTCACCTCGATCATCATCTGCGTCACGTCGGGCAGCTTGAGGAGGTCCTGCTTCTGCCGGATGCTCGCGCCCTGCTCGATGAGGATGCCGCTGCCGCTGGCGCTGCCGGTGGCATAGACCACCAGCCCGTCCTGCGGCGCGTAAATCTTCGTCAGCTCAAGCTGCCGCTTCATGTCCGCCAGGCGCTCGCGCTGGAGTTCCAGGGTGTTTTGCTTCGCGGTCACGTCCGACTCGTAGGACTTGATGGTGGAGGTGGCCTTCTGCCTGACCTGCAACAGCGAGAGCCGGGCGGTGTCCAGCGCCGCCTCCAACTGTCGGACGGACTTGGGATAGGTGTATTTGGTCGCGAGGCGCAGCTCCTCGTCCGCCTGCGCGATGGTGATTTCCTGGCGCTTCATCGTGAGCGTGTCGGCCTTCAGCTCGTCCTTGGTGGCGTAGCCCTTGGCCTCGAGCGTCTTGGTCCAGTTGAGCCGGTCCTGGGCGCGCTGCATCTCCTCCTGCGCGATGGTGATGCGGGCCTGGATGGCGCGCTCCTGCTGCGGCCAGTCGCCCTCCTTGTATTTCTCCAGGTCGGAGATGGCGAACTCGACCTTGAGCGTGGCGTCCTTGACGGAGGCGTCCATGGTGAGCTTCTGGATTTCCAAGTCCTCCTTGGCCTTGCTGTAGGAACCCTCGGCGTTCTGCACGGTGACTTCCTGGTTCGCGATCTTCTCCTTCAGGCCGGAGGAATCCAGCTCCACGAGCAGCTCGCCCTGCTTCACCGTCGTGCCCTCGGGGACGACGCTGACGATGGTGGTGCCGCCCTCCAGCTCGTTGCGGATGATCAGCTCCTGCACCGCGCGCAACGTGCCGCCCTCGACGAGGGAGACGAGGAAGTCGCCCCGCTTGACGGTGTAATAGCTGTTCGTCTGCGCGACCGGTTTGCGGCTGCGGAACGCGTAGGTGGCACCGGCGATCGCGGCCAGCAGGAAGAGCAGCAGCCACACGGGGCGCTGGCGGATGAATTGTAGGAATCGGGTCATCGGTCAGTTCCAAAAATCTTGTCCGGCGGCGCAACCGCATCGCCACTGCCGTCGGGCTTGCGCTTCTGCGGCGGCGTGGTCGCGGCGGGGAGCGGCTGCGGCTGGAGCCACCAGCCCTCGCCTTCGGCCCGCAACGCCCCCACGTCCACCAGAAACTTCAGCCGCGCCGCGAGGTAGTCCACCAGCACCTGCGTCACCGCGTTCTGCGCCTGCACCTGCGCCGTCTGGGCTTCGAGCTGGTCGCGGATTTGCGAGCGCCCGGCCTGGAGCAGGATGCTGGCGGCGTCCACGCGCTGGTCGGCGAGGGCGAGGGCGTTGGTCTGGATGACGTAGTTCTGCTGCAACTGCTCAAGGTTGCGCAGGCCCTGCCGCACCGCGTCGCGGCTGGTGTCCAGCGTCAGCGCCAGCGAGCGCAGCGAGCGCTCGAAGAGGATGAGCGTGCTGCGGTAGGCGTTGCGCTGGAGCAGGCGGTCGAAGGGCAGATCCAGTTGCAGGCCGGCGTTGGCGGTATATTGCGACACGTCGAACTTGGAGTAGTTGACCGAGTCGTTCGCCAGTGACACGCCGGAGACGAAGGTCAAATCCGTCTTCAGCCGGTCGGCGGCGACGACAATCTTGCGTTTGCTGTCCTCGAAGCGGTCAATCTCGTTGAGCAGGTCGAGCTTGTGCTCCACGGCGGCGGCGAAGGCGGCGTCCTCGCTGGTCTCCACCGCGAGCAGGCCGGTCTTCTTCAAGTCATCGAGGACGTTGTCGTCCAACGCCAGTTCCACACCGAGCGGCAGGCCAAGCGTGATCTTGAACGAGTCCAGGGCCGTCTGGAACGCCTCCACCGAGCTGATGTAGGCGCTCTTGCCCTTGAGTTCCTCCTGCTGCGCCTGGTCCACCTCGAACTTGGGACGGCGTTGCGCCACAAACTGCGCCTCCAGCAGCTCGCGGATTTTCACGAGCTTCATGTAGTTGTTGTAGGCGTTGCGCACCGTGTCCTTGCGTTGGAGCAGGCGATAGTAAGTCGTGACGATGTCCACCGCGAAGGTCTGCTGGAACAGCGCGAAGGCCCGCAGGTCGTAAATCACCTCGCGTTCCGCCTGCCGCAGCACCTCCGCCACCACGTCCGCGCCCGCGCCGCGCAGCAGGGGCTGCGTGAAGTTCAGCGACATGACCGTCGTGACCGAGCGGCGCGGGTCGCCGGTGAAGTAACGCAGCAGGTCGTTGGCGAGCGTCGCGCTGATGGTGCCGCCGCTCTGGAGGAGTTGAGAAAAGCCAAGGCTGCCGCTGCCGTCCACGCGGCCATCCTTGTCCGATTCGCGGACCACCCCCGCGCCCAGCGATGCGAACGGGCGTTTCGCGAACTCATGCCGCTCGCCGGTCAGCGTGAGCGCGGCGAGGTAGAGCGTCTCCTTGCGGAACTGGTATTGGCGGTTGTGCGCGACGGCGAGCTTGAGCGCGTCGTCGAGCGTGATGACCTGCCGGCCGCTGCCGCCCTTGCGCTCGCCGAGCAGTTCTTCCCAGCGGATGCCCTGCGGGTCGCGTTGGGAATACGGCGTGTCAATCGAGAAGGCGTTGGTCTGGCCGAAGAGCAACCGCTCCTTGCGGCCAAGTATGCCATAGGTGTCCTTGTCCGCCTGCGCGTGGTAATGCTGCTTCGAGCAGCCGGCCGCCAGCAGCCCCGCCAGCAGGAGCAGCGTTTGCACAGCCGTCCACCCGCGAGACGGCGCGGCCGCCATCCCGCGCCGCGTCGCGCCCCCGAGGCGCTGAAGTTGTCCGGCTTGCGTGACCAAAACGTTGCTGCTCAAAAACAAGTGCGGGGGATAGACGCGGGCATCGTTGGCCGGTTTCAATTCATTGTCAGGCATGGGCAGGCTTTTCGCGCCCGCCGCCCGGGCGGGAAACCCCCGCACGCCAGCCTTGAGATGACCAAGTTTGGACTTTTGTTCGCGGCCCGGTTGTGGCATATGCCTCACGGTCTTTTCGACGGGAACCGGGTTTTGCAGCCTTGGCCGGATCGAGGCGATTTATGACTGTCTTTTCTGTTGTTGTCTGCGCGGCGACCGGTTTTCTGGTGTCCTGGGGACTCATCCCCGTGATCTTGGATGCTTGCCGCCGGGCCAGCGGCGCGCACCGCGACACCTGCTTCCATCACACCGACAAGGCGCCGATTCCGCGCTTCGGCGGGATCGCATTGGCGGCCGGGTTCACTGCGGTCGTGCTGGCCGCCGCGTATTTCGCCGAGGGTGGCATTTCCCGCGAGATGCTCACCGTGGTGGGCTGCTCCCTGGCCATGTTCGGGCTGGGCATTCTGGATGACCTGCGGCCCATCGGCGCGCGGATGAAGCTGCTGGGGCAGGTCGCCATCGCCGGGGTCGTGGCGTTCGGCGGCACCAGCATCGAGGTGGTGACCAATCCGATCACGGGCGCGGGACACGACATCGGCATTTGGGGAGTGGCGGCCACGGTGCTCTGGCTCGTGGTGTTGACCAACCTGATCAACATCATTGACGGGATTGACGGCCTGGCGGGCGGAATCAGCCTCATGTTGATGGTGCTGCTGGTCCACGCCAGTCTGGGCAGCTCCTCGTTTCTGCTGCTGCTGGCGGTGGGCATGATCGGGGCCCTGGTCGGCTTTCTCTATTTCAACTTTCCGCCGGCGCGCATCTACATGGGCGACGGCGGGGCCTATTTCCTCGGGTTCCTGATCGGCGGGCTGACCTTGGTGACCGCTCAAAAAGGCACCGTGGCCGCCGCGCTGGTGGCCCCGGTGTTCGCGCTGGCGCTGCCCATCCTGGACGTGGCGCTGGCCATCGTGCGCCGCGGCGTCAAGGGCCTGCCGGTGTTCCGGCCCGACCGGCGGCACATCCACCATCGCCTGGTGGAGTTCGGCTTCTCGCACCGGCGGACCCTCCTGACGCTTTACGTGCTCTCCACGCTGTTCCTGCTCATGGCGTTCGGCGTGTTCTGGTCGCAGGGCCGGCTGGTGCCCCTGTTCCTGGGGCTGTCGTTTCTCGTCGTCATCTACATCGTCCACTCCTTCGGGCTGGTTTCCTCCAAGTATTCCATCCGCACCTTCTGGCGCGACGTGCAAAGCATTCGCCGGGAAACCCGCTACACCATGCTGCTGGCCCAGTGGCTCGAAATGGAGGCGGAGCGCTGCCAGTCGCCGGGCGAGCTGTGGGAAAACTTCGTCTTCTTCGCCAACAAGCTCGAACTGGCCGAGGTCAAACTCTGCCTGCGCGAAGGCCAGCTCGTCTGGCAGGCCCCGGACCAGCCGACGGCGGCGGACGAACTGGAGCGCAAACATCACGACTTCCACGGTTCCGCCATCACCGGCATTGAAGTGGCAGTGCGGAGAGGGGTCATGAATCCCAAACTCTTTGAGATGAAATCCGAACTGGCGGCGGAAGCCTGGTTCAAAGCCGCCACCCGCTGGCGGGCGACCAACCATGCCGACATCGAACTGGCGGCGGACAGCAAGCGCCTGGTGGCTGTTCGAACGGTAATCGCCCGAGTCCCCGCGTAAAACAAACTCGTCCCCCCTCTCCGCGATGAGCGGGCGTTCCTTGCTGGGGCCATCCCACGGTTCCGCAGCCCGTTGGGAACTGCGCCCTCAACCGGCCAGCTTCCACCCGCATCGAAGCCCCACCTTGGTCGCCCTGCGCCGCGGAAGCGGGGAAAGGTTTCGCTTCCCAAGTGCCGGCTCACGATTAACATCCGCCCGTGCAGCGCGCAGAATTCTGAGTCACCGGCCTTGCTTCATGGAGACACCACGGACATCTCCCGACGCGAACGGCTCCGACGATGACGGCCGGCTTAAAATCTATTTCCTGCCGAACTTGATGACGGCGGGGAACCTTTTCTGCGGGTTCCTGGCCATCACCAAGATCGTCGAGGCCAAGCTCGACCCGGTGGTGGACCCGACCTACCCGAACATCCGCGCGGCCCTGCTCTACATCCTGCTGGCGTGCATCTTCGACCTGCTGGACGGGCGCGTGGCGCGGATGGTGGGCAAGGAAAGCCCGTTCGGCCGCGAGTTTGATTCCCTGGCGGACATCGTGTCGTTTGGCGTGGCCCCCGCGTTCCTGGTGCACCGCATCGTGCTGCGCGATGTGTTCCAGGGCATCCCCGAACTGGGCTGGCTCATCGCGGCCATCTTTCTCATTTGCGGCGCCTTCCGCCTGGCGCGGTTCAACTGCCTCGCCGCGATGCCGCAGTCGAAGCAGAACACGTCCGGCGAGTTCACCGGCGTGCCCATCCCGGCGGCGGCGGGCATGGTGGCGTCGTTGACGCTCTTCCTCATCTGGTGGGAGGGCAAGGAGTTCGCCGTGGGGAGCTGGCGCTACGTCCTGCCCGTGCTGCTGCTGTTCCTCTCCTACCTGATGGTCAGCGAGGTGAAATACCCGTCGTTCAAGAAGTTCAACTGGCGCTCGACCAAGCCGTTCAGCAAGATGCTGATCATCCTGGTGGTGCTGGCCTTCTTCTTCGCGCTTTGGGAACGCGTCCTGCCCGTGGTCGCCCCGCTGGTCTTCACGCTCTACCTGCTCTACGGCTTCATCCGTCCCAAAATCTCCCGCCAGATGCGGCATGACATCGAGGAGGACGACGAGGAGGACGAGGGCAACAAAGCCGTCCCGCCTGACGCCTGACCATGTTCGCCGACTATCCGTTTCTGGAAGCCTTCCTGACCGGCCTCATCAGCGGCTTCCTCGTGTCCATCCCGGTCGGCCCCATCAACGTCACCATCATCCACGAGGGCGCGGAGCGCGGGTTCCGGTGGGCGTGCTTCATCGGGCTGGGCGCGGTGCTGATGGAGGCCATCTACTGCGCCATCGGCTTCGCGGGCTTCTCGGAGCTGTTCACCACGAACATCGCCAAGGCCGTCCTCCAGCTCGCCAGCTTCGCCCTGATGGCCTACCTCGGCATCAAATACCTCTTCGCCAAGGAGGTGAAACCCACCTCGCGCGGGGCCGAGCGCATGGAGGATCGTTTTCACCCGCACACCGCCTTCATGACCGGCTTCGTCCGCACGCTGGGCAACCCCGGCGTGCTGCTGCTCTGGGTCGCGCTCTCCGCCACCTTCCTCGCGCACGAGTGGGTGGAGCCGACGTGGCGGAGCAAGTCGCTGTGCATCGCCGGAGTGGCGACCGGTGGGCTGGTGTGGTTCACGCTCCTGAGCTACGTCGTCTCCGTCGGCCACCGGCACCTCTCGGATAAATCCCTCCTGAACATGACCCGCTCCGCCGGCGGAATGCTCCTCGTGGCCGCGCTCGCGCTGGGCTACAAGCTCGCGTTGCTGCTGGCCATCGTGCTGAGAAGCGCGGGCACGCCGAAACACTGAGCGCACCTCACGCCAGCGCCCGCTCAATCACGCTCCCCGCCACGTCCGTCAGCCGCTCCTCGCGTCCGCCGTGCTTGAAGGTTAGCCGCTCGTGGTCGAAGCCCATCAGATGCAGCATCGTCGCGTGGACATCGTGGACGTGCGTCTTGTCCACCGCCGCGCGCAGGCCCACCTCGTCCGTCGCGCCGATGACCGTGCCGCCCTTCGCGCCGCCGCCGGCCAGCCACATGCAGAAACCGTGCGGGTTGTGGTCGCGACCGTCCGGACCTTCGCTCATCGGCATCCGGCCAAATTCGCCGCCCCATACGACCAGCGTGTCGTCGAGCATCCCGCGCGATTTCAAATCCTTCAGCAACCCCGCCACCGGCAAATCGCTCTGCGCGCACAGCCGCGAGTGGTTCTCGTCCATCTTCGAGTGGCCGTCCCAGCCATTCGTGTCGCCGCAATACACCTGCACGAACCGCACGCCGCGCTCGACCATCCGCCGCGCCAGCAGGCAGCGCAGGCCGAACTCCGCCGTCACCGGCCGGTCCAGGCCGTAGAGCTTCCGCGTCGCCGCGCTCTCGCCGCCCACGTTCACGACCTCGTGCGCATGGCTCTGCATGCGGAACGCGAGTTCGTAGGCCGAGATGCGCGCGGCGAGTTCGGAGTCCTGCTCGTTCGGAGCCAGCCCTTCGCGATTCAACTGGTTGATGAGTCCGACCGTCGCCTGCTGCTGCGCGCCGCTGATGCCGTCGGGCGTGTTCAAGTGCAGGATCGGCGAGGCTCCGCCGCGCAACACTGTGCCCTGATACGCCGCCGGCAGGAAGCCGTTGCCCCACGCGGGCGCGCCGCCCTTCACCCAGCCCGCCGGGTCCGGCATCACCACGAACGCCGGCATGTTCTGATTCTCCGTGCCCAGCCCGTAGGCCGCCCACGCGCCGAGGCTCGGCTTGCCCATGAGAATCGAGCCGGTGTTCATCATGTAAACCGACTCCGGGTGCGTGACGCTGTCGCCGTGGCAGCCGCGCAGCAGGCAGAGGTCGTCCGCGCACGACGCGATGTGCGGCAGCCAGGCCGAGATTTCCATGCCGCACTGCCCGTGCGCGCGGTAAGGCCGCAACGACGGCAGCAGCTTGTTCTTCGCCACGTTGCGCCGCGTCTTGAAGCTGCCGAACGACTCGGGAATCGGCTGCCCCCCCAGCCGCACCAGCTCCGGCTTAGGCTCGAACAAGTCCACATGACTCGGCCCGCCGGACATGAAGAGGAAAATCACCCGCTTGGCGCGCGGCGCGAAGTGCGTGGCCTGCGGCGCGAGCGGGTTCGTGATGCGCGACGAAGTTAGGGGAGACGCCAACAAACTGTCCTGCTTCAGCAGCGACGCCAGCGCAGCCATGCCAAACCCGCCGCCGGCGCGCTCAAGGAACCTGCGGCGTGATGTCGCGCGGGTGGCGGGAGCGTTGGGTCCGGGGCAGGTGTTCATCCGAGCAGCTCCTTCTTGTAATCGCGCGCGGGCAAGCCGTAGCCCGCGCGTCGTTTCGCCAGCGCGGGCGCAATGATTTCCGTGCGCGGGTCAATCTCCCGGCCAAAGATGAGCGGCCACAGCCGCCGCGTGTTGTTGACCAAGTCGGAGGCGTTCTCCTCGTCGAAGCTCGGCCGGAACAAATCCACCGCCATCTGCAACTCGTGAATCATCTCCGCCTCCGTCGGGTGCCCCGTCTTGCGGATGACCACGCGGAAGGCTTCAAGATCCTTTTCCTCCAATCGGTTCAGCTTCGCGATGAGGATGTCAATCGGGTGCGGGAAGACGAACGTGCAATGGCCGTAAGGCACTGTCGTCGCCCGCATCAACCAGTGCGGACTCGTGCGAAAGTTCAGCCCGGAGCAGACTTGGATGTAAAAATCCGCCTGCCCTTGAGCCGCCCCGATGGAGTTGACCCAAGGCTGCAAATCCTCCTCGTCGCAGAACACATCCACGTCGGCGCTGATGAGCGTCCGGTCCACTTGTATTTGAATGGGAGCAGAACCAAACGCGGCGATGCGCCACGAGCGGTCACGCGGCAGGGAGTCAGCCAGCTTGCACAGCAACTGCCCGGCCGCCGTGCTCAAGTCAACCGAGCCGATGGATGAAACTGTAGCCATTGCGCCTGCGGGCGGAGATGCTGTGATAGGCCTGGTCAAGCAGCCGGTTTGTCACCGCCGGGTCGTGGTAAAACCGCTCGGCCAGCGCACGGTCGCGGGCGTTCCACGGCTGGTTCGCAGCCTTCTTGAGCAGCAGCCGCGCGGCGATGCGCGCCTTGCGCCAACTGGGTCCTGGCTTCGGAAACTGCATGGTCACTGGTTAGCTCAGGTTAGCCGGACAAGCCAGCCAGAATTTGCCGGGCCGACTCGCCGCCCCGCCGCTTCAATACGCATACACAAACTCGTTCAGGTTGAACAGTGCCCGGCAAAACTCCGTGAGCGGCGATTGCGCGAGGAACTGCGCCGCCACCGTCTGTTCCCGTTCGGTCGGCGGGCGGTTGAGAATGAGCCGGTAGGCCAAGGCCACTCGCGCGCGCGGCTCCTTCGCGTCGCGCTCCAGGCGAGCCGTGACCACGCGGCTGGCGGCCAAGACTTCCTCCGCGTTGAGCAGCGTGAGCGACTGCGGGGCGGTAGTGCTGCGACCGCGCTCGGGGCAGGTGAGGTTGCTGTCCGGCGCGTCGAAGACTTCGAGGAACGGGAAGCGCAGGTTGCGCTTGGCAAAGATGTAGAGGCTGCGGCGGTCGTGCTCGCGCGCGTCGGCCGAGACGTTCCAGCCCTTCGAGCCTTTGATGGCGTCGGCGGGGATCGGCGGGAAGACACCCGGCCCGCCGAGCTTCGCGTTCAGCCGCCCGCTCACTGCCAGCAGGCTGTCGCGGATGACCTCGCCTTCGAGCCGCAGGCGGTTCATGCGCCAGAGGAGCGTGTTGGAGGGATCGGCAGCGATGGCTTTGGAGAAGTGATTAGTAATTAGTGATTGAGTAGGTGAGGAGGTGGCCGGCGGTGACTGCTTACTAATTACTAAATACTGATTACTTTCCCCCGTCGCCTGCCGATACGCCTCACTCATCACCATCAGCCGGTGCAGCTTCTTCAAGCTCCAGCCGCCCGCGATGAACTCGCTCGTGAGCCAGTCGAGCAGCTCGGGATGCGACGGCTTCGCGCCGTGCGTGCCGAACTCGCTCGGCGTCGCCACGAGGCCGCGACCGAAGTGGTGCTGCCACACGCGGTTCACGATGATGCGCGCGGTGAGCGGGTTTTCCGGGCTGGCAATCCACTCGGCGAGCTGTGCGCGCGGGCTGGCGACTGAATCCGGCTTCGGCTTGAACGCCGGCAGCACCGACGGAAATCCCGCCGGCACGAGGTCGCGCGGCTGGTTGTAATCGCCGCGATGGAGTAGGTGCGCGCGGGCCGGAATCGCGTTGCTCGTCGCCAGGGTCAGCGCGGCGGGCAGTGGCGTGGGCGCGGAAAACTGCTTCGCCGCGTCCGCCAGTCCGCGCCGACGCTCCTTGTTCGTTCCGCTCAATGCGGCCAGCAGTTCCTTCTCCGTGACTTCGGCCGCCTTGGCCGTCTCGAACGCCAGGTTCGCCTGTGCGGCGGTGCGCTGCTCCGGCGGCGTGTTGTGCGCCTCGCGGACCTCAGGCGGCTGCCTGGCGAGCTTCGCGGCGCTGAGCCGCTCGCGATACGGCGCTTCAAGCGCGGCGAGTTCGCGCACGGCGGGACGCGCCTCGTATTCCTTCACCGCGCGCTCGTGAGCGGCGCGTTCCTCCGGCGATGGCACGGGCGTCTCGCGCTTGAACGCGGCCGGCATGAAGAACGCCTGCATCGCGAAATAATCCCGCTGCGCGAACGGCTCGAACTTGTGGTCGTGGCAGCGCGCGCAGCCGAACGTCTGGCCGAGGAAGACCGACGCCGTCGCGTCCGTCATGTCGTTGAGCGTGTCGAGGCGGCGCTGAATCTGGTCCGAGCTGTCCGTCATGTCCGGGCCGATGAGGTTGAAGCCCGTGGCGATGAGCGCGTCGCGGTCGGCGGGCCACAGCTCGTCGCCGGCGATCTGCTCGCGCACGAAGCGGTCGTAGGGCTTGTCCGCGTTGAGCGAGCGCACCACGTAGTCGCGGTAACGCCAGGCGTTCGGGCGGGTCACGTCGTGCTCGAAGCCCTCCGTGTCCGCGTAGCGCGCGAGGTCCAGCCAGTGCCGGCCCCAACGCTCGCCGTAGTGCGGCGACGCGAGCAGCCGGTCCACGACCTTCGCCCACGCGTCGGATGAAGTGTCCGCCAAGAAAACGTCCACCTCCGCGAGCGTCGGCGGCAGTCCGATCAAGTCCACCGACACGCGGCGCAACTGCGCCTCCTTGGCGGCGGGCGGAGAGAACGTGAGGCCAGCGGCGTGGAGCTTCGCGAGCAGGAAGGCGTCGAGGGGAGAGTAATTAGTGATTAGTGAAGAGTGATTGGTTCCGCCGCCACCGGACTGATTACTAATCACTTCCTTACTTATCACTGGCACGGGCGGCCGCTTCACCGGCTGGAACGCCCAGTGCGCGCGGTCGGCGGCGGTGATGGCGAACTCACGCGGCGCGGCGGATACCACCGCTGCCGCAACGAGCAGCAGCGCGAGCAGGAGGGCTTCTTTGACGATCCGGGGCCGGGGCATCGGCAAGTCAGACGGGCGGGCGAGGCGGCGGTTTCACCCGTTACCAAGTGCTCACGGCGCTTCGGCGGCCGGGGTGGGGTGCGACACCATCAGCAAGCGGCGCTCGCCATTGGGCAGCTTCACCAGCGCGACCGGCTGGTCCTGCTGCGCGAGCAGTTTGAGGAACTCCTCGTCGTCCACGCGCTTCACGGCGAACGGCTCGGCGGGCGGAGCGGGGGTAACTTGGTGCGCAAGCTGCGAAGCTGGCTCGCTCGTGAGCAACAGCTTCGCGCTCAGGCCCAGCACCGCGAGTCCGGCGACCGCGCCCGCCAGCGTGCGGCGCTGGCGGCGGCGCGCCTTCTCCGCGCGAACCAAGTTCAACACCGCGTTCGCAGATGGGCCGCTGGCGGCGGATTCATCGAGCAGCTCGTGGAGGAGTTCCTCGTGGTCGGGATTGGGCTTCATGGCAGGCGGGGACCTTGTGCCGACGGCTTCCAGCCGCCGTCGGGCGTGGGCGTGTTGCGGAGCGGCGACTGGAAGTCGCCGGCACGGAGTTCGGCGGCGATGAGTTCGCGCAGGCGCTGGCGGGTGCGGGCGAGCCGGCCTTCAATGGCGCGGGCGGTGGTGTTGAGGCGCGCGGCGGTCTGCTCCAGCGGGACACGGTGGAAGTAACGGTCGGCGATGAGGCCGCGTTCCTCGGCGGTGAGCTGCGCGAGCGCGGCGTCCAGCGCCGTGAGCAGTTGCGTTTCGGCCTCGACGGAGCTGTCGGAAAGAGTCTCAGGCTGGCCACGCAGCCATTCACCGAAGCGGGCCAGCGCGCCGCGATAGCGACCTCCCGTGCGGCTCAAGTCTGTGGCGGCGCTGCGGGCGGCACAGGCGAGCCAGCTCCAGAGCGCGGCTTCATCCGGCAGCACGCGGATGTGGCGGACGACGCGCAGATACGTGGCCTGCGCGATTTCCCCGGCCAGCGTCCCGTCGCCGCGCGCGAGGGCGAAGCTGTAACGCATGAGGCGCGCATGCCAGTGCTCGTGCAGCCAGCGGAACGCTGCCTCGTCGCCGGCCCGCAGCGCGGCGGTGAGCGCGGGCGTGTCGGCGAAGCGGATGCACGCGGCAGCTCCGGGCTGCGCCGATGCGGGTTGTGCGTCGGCGTGCACGAGGCAGCCGGGGAAGGCGGGCAACGCGGTTGTCGGGCTACTTGGCACTCGGTGGTTTAGGAGCAGGATTCTGCGACTGTCGTAGTTCCCTTTGCAACTCGCGTAATTCCTTGTCCCGGTCAGCCAAGTCCGTTTGCAGCTTCATCATTCTTTGGGCTGCGGCGGCCTGCCCGACGTTCTGCTCCAAGGCCTGGAGGAGTTGGTTTACGAGCAAGTGAACCGCCTCGGTTGAGTTGACCACCAGGACGTTGGTCTTCTCGTGAAAGGCGAGCGAGACCTGATTTTCCGCCACGCCATCGGTCTTGAGAACTTCACGCAACGTCTTCTCCAAGTCAGGGAAGAGCCACGCAGACGGCTTTGGATTTCCGACGTCATCGAGGCCGAGGCGCGCGTCGGCTCTGCTTGTCACGGCTCCAAGTGGGTAGATGCGCGTGAGGCGGCCCGACGGGGAGGTGGCTGACGCGGGTCGTCCTGCGGGCATCATCATCGGTGCAAGCATGCCGGGAGGTGCTGATAAAGGCTTGGGCTTGGCGCGGAAGGTGTAGCCGATGACCGGTGGCTTCTGTCCTTGAATAGCACCGCCCACGAAAACCAAGGGTGACTCCGTGCTATACATCGGCTCGACCGTGCATCCGGCAGATGTGGCGAGGAATTGCAGCGCATCCGGCCCGGTGACGTTGCGCAGGGTCACGCTGGACACTTCCAGGTTTCTCGTGTCTGGACCAAACAGGATATTCAACTGCTCCAGACCGTTACCCTCCAGCGCGTTTTGCAGATGGTCCACGGCGGCCTCCAGTTCGCTTACGGGAACCACCAGCACGGCCAGCCTGCGCGGGGCGGGTGGAGCGGGCGGCACGGGGGGCAACCCCGGCACCCCCACGGCCACCGGCGGCTTGGGCGCAACGGGCACGGCGGCGGGCGTGGCGGGCGTGGCGACGCGGGCCGGCCTCTGCTCGGCCTTGATCTGCGCGAAGGCCGGCGTCGCGCAGAGCAGGGCGGCGGTGAGGGTTGCGAAAGCGAAAGATTTCAGGCCGCAGCAACCGCGCGATGCCGCCCTCCCATTAGCACCCGGCTTCAGCCGGGTGTTGAGGCGCGAGGGGAGGAGAGCCGTTTCAACGGCTTTCGGCTCGTGGGATGGGAAACCGTTGAAACGGTTTTCCCGGCTCCATGACCGCGACACCCGGCTGAAGCCGGGTGCTAATGGGAGTTGCGTCGAGTGCGCGGAAGGTTCGGTCAACGTGTTGTTCATGGGCTTTCAGGTGGCACCCGGTCAACGCCGGGATTCACCTGTAACACGACGCCCGGCGGCGAATCCCACGGTTCATTTGCCGGGTGGCGCATTGGTGGCCGGCGCGATGAACGCATCGAACACGCGGCGCAGCTCCGGCGGCAGGCCGCCGAAGTCGTGCTTCTCTCGCGCGTCCCACGATTGCTCGTCCACGTCGCCGGGGCCGGTGATGGCCAGCTTGCGGATGTAGCGAATGGAGTTGTCAGTCCCGTCACCGCCGCCGCAGGCGACCCACAGCACCTTGCCGTCCGCGCGCCAGCCCACGGCGAACGGCGCGCCCTCGGAGAGCGCCACATCGAAGCTCTCGCCTTTCGGATGGGTCGCGGACTTGGGCCAGTCGAGCCGGCCATCGTAGTGCCTGCCGCCCTTGCCGCGCGGCGGCTTGGCGGTGATGACGAGCGTCACGCCGCTGGCCAGGTCGTATTTGCCCTCGGTCGTGGCGACGCGCGGCGCGGCGGGAAGACCGGCTCCTAAGCCGCCTTCGCGCTTGGTCTGCGCGTCGCCCCGGCGCAGGTCATCGCCGTCCGCAATCAACGTGACTTCATGCACGCGTGCCTCGGCGAAGCGGTCCGGGGTGGTGCGCTTCCGGTGGTGCGGCGTTTTCTCGATGCTGAAGGACCACGCGTGCTGCGTGGACACGTCCTTGAAGGTGAAACGCCCGCCGGCATCTGTTTTCGCGGAGGCGTAGATGCTGCTCGCGGGCCGCAGGCGGTCGCCGACCAGGACGATGCTGCGGTTGGGCACCGGCTGGCCGTCGGGCGTGAGCAGCGTGCCGCGCACCGTCGCCGCCGGGAGCAGCACGAAGTCCACGCGCAGCGGCTTGCCGGGCAGGAAAGTTTTCTGCGGCCCCGGTTGCCAGCCGCCGGCGAGCTGCTGGGGCGTCAGTTCCCAGGCCATTTGCAGGTTGCCGCCGGTGCCGAGTTCCTTCTCCGCGAAGCCCGGCTTGCCCACATGAACGATGGCCGCCTGCATGGCTCCGCGACGGTCGCCAGCGGACATCGAAATCCCGGGGCCGAAGCCGACGCGATACGCGCCGTCCGCGCCGGTCTTCCCCTTGCCCGTGACGAACAACGAACCGGCTCCGCTGCTGACGTGGATGTCCGCGTCAGGCACCGGCTGGCCCGCGCCGTCGCGCACCGTGCCCTCGACGACCCACGCGTCGGCGGCCTGCACCGGTGAATGGTCACGCGCCAGCTTCACGCGCAGCACGAGTTCGTAGAGCCAGCCCTCGCGGTGCCGGACCTTGCCGAAGCTCGACACCGCCTCGGTCGGCAGCATCCGCAGCGCGTCACGCATCGTGCGCAGGTGCGCCTCGACCTGTTTAGCCCCGGCCTGCACTTCCGCCGGCGTGAA